>Ga0306924_10000038_pt1 | contig 81951 bp, 71 predicted proteins | sample sta12Can44000111_FD_203756 | JGI IMG/M metagenome (GOLD analysis project Ga0306924, IMG submission 203756) | Lab enrichment of tropical soil microbial communities from Luquillo Experimental Forest, Puerto Rico - statanox.12C.anox.44.000.111 (v2)... | ecosystem: Environmental > Terrestrial >... | reverse complement strand
CCCGGCGCGGCAGATAATAGCGAAACATCACAATATGCTTGAGAGAGGCGCCCATCATCTCAAGCGTGTTCTTGATGTATTCCAAGCATTGGCGCGTCTGCTGCTTGACGTCGTGGGACATCACCTTGCCCTTGCCGGCCCGCTCTTCCTCTGGAGTTCTGCACGGAGCATCTTCAAAAGGATCACGCCCCGTTTGGCCGGACAGAAACAGAATGTCCACGTCCCCTTTTGTCCTGAACCCTCCGGCCCAGTTCATCTTCTCCTTGTGGTAATGCGGCCATAGCGTGCCCCAGTCGTACTCGACCTTGTTCTGCTTCGCGAGCTCCAGTGCTTTCGGGTTGGTGGGCATGATATCTCCCAGTTATGAAAAGCTTGTTTAGACCTGCGTTGAAACATTCACACGCGCGTTCCGAGGGGTCAAGTTGATCCAAATGTGCTTACATCCAGCAGCGTGGGCGAGTAACAGCAGCGCTTAGAACACAACTTTTCGGCGGCTCAAGCGTTTTTCGCGCCGCGCGCATTCACATAGAGCGCATAGAGCGAGTGACTCGCGGTCATGAAGAGGCGGTTGCGTTTGCGTCCGCCGAAGGCGAGATTGGCGCAGCGCTCCGGCAGCGCGATGAAGCCGATCGGCTTGCCCTCGGGATTGAACACCTTGACTCCGTCGAGCTCGGCGTTGCCCATACCCCAGCCGCACCACAGGTTGCCGTCCATGTCGACACGGAAGCCATCGGGTGTGCCATTCGGCTCCGCAGTGATGAGGATTCGCTTGTTGACGAGGCGGGTGCCGTCGTCGACGACATCATAAGCGTAAATCGGGCGCGGGTTTGGACCGCTGTCCTCGATGTAACATTTGCTCTCGTCGGGCGAGAGCTCCACGCCGTTCGGCAGCGCGAGCGTGCCCTCCACCACGGTAGCGCGTCCGGTCTTCGGGTCGAGACGATAGATGTTGGATGGCAGCTCGGACGGCGCGATGTTGCCTTGATAATTGGTGCGAATGCCGAATGGTGGATCGGAGAACCAGATCGAGTCATCCGACTTGACGGACACGTCGTTCGGCGAGTTGAGCCGCTTCCCCTCGAACCGGTCCATCAGCACGGTGACCGACCCATCGTATTCGGTGCGCGTGATGCTGCGCGTCTCGTGCTCGCAGCTGATGAGACGACCTTGGCGGTCGCGCGTATTGCCATTGGCATGATTTGCGGGCTTGCGATAGACGCTGACCGCACCGGTTTCCTCATCCCATCGCATCAGGGCGTTGTTGGGGATGTCGCTCCAGATCAGGCAGCGCGCGTCGCCGAACCACGCCGGCCCCTCACACCAGCGCATGCCGGTCGCGAGCCGCTCGATGCTGGCGTTGAAGAGGCGGTACTTGTTGAAACTCGGATCCAGACTCTTGATCGCTGGATCGGGATAGCGCTCGCTCGGCTCCCATCCACCGAGCGCAGTGCGTGGAAGCGTCATCGCGGTGGCAGCGCACGCCGCGCCAAACATGTCGCGCCTCGTCATCTTCATCGCAAGCCTCCGGGTTGTCGACCACGATCGGCAATGATCGTCATCGACTTGATAATTAGCACAGCCGCAAACCGGATGGCCCATGCTGCTCGCTCTCGCCGACGAGGTGCTCGAACACAACGTCGGTTTGCTGCGGTGCATTAGGACGTGATTGGCGGCCGACACCGATGGGGCCTGCCGCGGTTTGTCTGCTTTTGGCGGAAAGCTGAGATCGGCTTGATGTTAAAAACGCAGACCGGATCTCGTGGGCCTCAACTGGATCAGTTGGGCGACAAGCCGACCTGCTCGATCAAGCGCGCATACGCTTTTCCATCTTCCGTCAGCTGCCTGGCGAACTGCTCGGGCGTCTTGCGCACCGGCTCGATGCCTTGCTTGGCCAGCGCCGTCTGGACGTCGGGCTGCGCCGCCGCTTTGTTGAACGCCTGGTTGATGCGCGAAACAAGCTCTGCAGGCGTGTTGCGCGGCGCCGTGATGCCGAACCAATTGGAGAGCTCGACGCCCGGGAATCCAGCTTCGGTCGTCGTCGGCACGTTCGGCAGCGTGCTCAGCCGGTGCGCCGAAGCGACGGCCACGATCCGGATGAGGCCAGCTTCGGCGAGTGACGCCACGCCCGCTTGCGTGGCCAGGGTAACCTGGATGTTGCCAGCCGCCACCTCCTTCGCCGCATCGGCGGAGCCACGGAACGGCACATGCACCATCTTGGCGTTCATGGCGTTGCCGAGCACCTCGCCGCCGAGATGCGGCACCGAGCCTACGCCCGGCGACCCATAGTTGAAGCCGTTTGCATCCGCGCGCGCGGCGGCGGCGAACTCCTTAAGCGTCCTTGCCGGAATCTTGGAGTTGATAGCCACAACTTCGGGTGCATCGGCAATCAGCGCGACCGGGGTCAGATCGGTGAACAGATTGTACGCAAGATCCTTTGTCAGGAATTGATTGATGAGCTGCGTCGTCGTGGCAAGCACGAGCGTGTATCCGTCGGGCTGGCTGCGTGCAACGGCGAGGGTGCCGATATTCCCGGCGCCGCCCGCGCGGTTGTCGATCACCACAGGCTGCCCGAAATCGCCGGCGACATGCACGGCAAGCAAACGGGCAACGATGTCGGTCGCGCCGCCTGGAGCGAACGGGACGACGAGTGTGATCGGTCGCGACGGAAACCTCTCGGATTGCGCTGAGGCAACGTTCGTCTGCAGCAATGCTGCAAGGAGGAAGCTGAGCGCGCGCATGCACGTGATGGCCTTGCTTGTCATCGCAAATCTCGGAGCTTCCCCGCCGCCGACAATCGCTATCCGACAGCTTGATGATATTCGTCTATCCAGACGCGAAATCGCCGCGCCTTATGGCGTTCCGCCTTGGCGGGCGGCGAGCACCCGGCGCAAAGTCGCGACCAGTCGATCGAACTCGATGGGCTTGGTGTCGAACTCATCGCAGCCGGCGGCCAGCGCCTTTTCCCGCTCCCCGGCAAGCGCGTGGGCAGAAAGCGCGATGATCGGTATGTCGCGCGTCTGCGCATCATCCTTGAGCCGCCGCGTTGCCTCCCACCCGTCTACCACCGGCATCTCCAGATCCATCAAGATGATGTCGGGGCGTTCGCTCAACGCCATCGCGCAGCCCTTCTCGCCGTTCTCCGCAGTCAGAACCTCGAAATCGTCCAGCAGCTCGAGCCGCATCTTGAGCATGTAGACGTTGTCCTCATTGTCCTCGACGTAGAGCACTTTGGTCACGGCGCTGCTTCCATTCCGCTATCGCGCGCAGTGGCATTGCCAGCTTGCGGCGTGGTACTTTCGCTTGAGCTTGTTGCCAATAGGCCGCCATCCGCCGGCAGGCGCACGGTAAACGTCGAGCCCTTGCCCAGCGCGCTTTGCACGGTCACGTCGCCGCCCATCATATGCGCGAGCTTGCGCGTAATGGCGAGGCCGAGCCCGGTGCCGCCGTAGCGTTGCGCGGTCGTGGAATCGGCCTGGGTGAATTCCTCAAACAGCTTGGCCTGCTGCTCCGGTGTCATGCCGATGCCGGTGTCGGCGACCGCGAACTCGATCCAGTTGCGTCCGTCCACGGTTTTGCGCACCCGCAGGGCGACTTCGCCCTGTTTGGTGAATTTGCAGGCATTGCTCAGGAGATTGAGCAGGATCTGCCGCAGCCGCATGGGGTCCACGGTCAATGCGCCGAGGTTCTCTTGGACTTCAACAATGAGGCGGTTCTTGTTCTGCTCGGCAAGCTGTCCGGCGGTGTCGATGACATCCTTGATCAGAGGTTTTAGCGGCACGGTTTGTGGGTTGAGCTCGAGCTTTCCGGCCTCGATCTTCGACAGGTCGAGCACCTGGTTGATGAGGCCAAGCAGGTGAGTTCCAGCGCGGTTCACGCGCTGCAGTGGCTCCTGCGCCTTTTCAGTACCGAAGCGCGCCGCGTTTTTGACCATCATTTCGGTCAGTCCGATGATGGCATTGAGCGGCGTGCGCAGTTCGTGGCTGACGCTGGAGACGAACTGCGACTTGTGCTCGCTTGCCTGCTGGAGCTGCCGGTTCTTCTCCTGGATTTCGTCAAATAGCCTCACGTTCTCGATCGCGATCGCGGCCTGGTCAGCGAAGGTGCTGACCAGCTCGATCTGCTTTTCGGTGAATGGCCGCACCTCTTTGCGGGTCAAAGTCAGAACGCCGATTGGCTTGCCCTCGCGCAGCATCGGGATGCCTAGAATGGTGCGGTAGCCGCCCAACCTCTGCGCCTCGGTGAACGTATAGTCCGGGTCGGCTAGGACATCGGCCACGTGCAAAACCTTCCCTTCGAGCAGGGTGCGACCGTTCATCGAGCCGCGTTCCGGTTTGACCGGGACGTCGCGTACCATTTCGATGAATTCGGGCGGGAACCCGTAAGCCTCGGCGCGATAGAACACCCCATCCCTCTGGCGCGTAATCGTCCCCTGGTCGGCATCACAGAGGTGCGCGGCCGATTCGACCAACGTCTGCAGCACAGTCTGCAGGTCGAACGTCGAGCGGCTAATCACCTTGAGCACATCGGCGGTGGCGGTCTGCTGCTCGAGAGATTCGCGCAATTCGTTGAGCAGGCGGGTATTCTCGATCGCAATGACGGCCTGCTGCGAAAAATTGCTGACAAGCTCAATCTGCTTCTCGGAGAACGGAACAGGCACCCCGCGGTATATGCTCAAGGTACCTATGACGCGGTCGTCTTTGAGCATTGGTACGACGAGAACCGAGCGAGCACCTGCCAGATCGGCCAGCGCAGCCAGCTGCGGATTGGGCTTCCTGTAGCGCTCGGTCTGCTGCAGATCGGGAACATGGACGATTTGCTTCGTCGCAACGGCCCGGCGCGGACCTGTTTCTGGATCAAGGGCGTGCGGACCGCGCTGCCAGAATTCGACAAACGCGGGCGAAGCGCCTTCCAAGCCGGCGGCATGAAACACCTCGCCGTCGTAGAGAAGCAAGTGCGCGAATTTGGCCTCGCAGATTCGCTTGGCGTTGGCGAGGATCGACTTGAATACCGGGGTCAAGTCACCGGGCGAACTTGAAATGACTTGGAGAACCTCCGACGTCGCGGTCTGCTGCTGCAGGGATTCTCGCAGCTCGTTGAGCAGGCGCGTGTTCTCGATCGCGATCACGGCTTGGGCGGCGAAATTTTTGACTAACTCAATCTGCTTATTGGTAAAAGGGCGTACCTCTTGGCGGTAGATCACGATCGCGCCGACAAGCTCGGTTTCCTTCAGCATCGGCACGGTAATGCAGGTGCGCGCTCCCGCAAGTCTGGCAGGCGGGATCGGATTGGGCGTTTCCAACGAGTCGATTGTGTGAATCACCTGCTTCAACTTGAATACCTTCTCGAGATCCGACCCGGGTGCTGGTTGGCGGTGGCCCCGCTGCCGCAGATATTCATCGAGGGCGGGCGGCAAGTTCAGCATAGCCACCGCATAGGCTACATCGCCTTCGAAACGGAACATCGTACCGAACTTTGCCTCGCAGATGCGCACCGCATTCGCCAGCATGGCCTCAAATACGGGGTCCAGCTCGCCCGGCGAACTGGAAATGACCCGCAACACCTCCGCAGTAGCCGTCTGCTGCTCCAACGACTCGCTTAGCTCGCGCGTTCGCGCCTGTACCTCGTCGAAAAGCCGCGCGTTCTCGATCGCGATCACCGCCTGGTCGGCGAAGGTGGTGACCAGCTCGATCTCTTTGTCGGTGAACGGTTGAACTTGCGAGCGCGTGAGTGCCAGCACGCCGATCGGGCTGCCCTCGCGCAACAGCGGCACGCCGAGCATGGTGCGGAACCCGCCGATCTTCTGCGATTCGAACCATCTGTATTCCGGATCGGCAAGGCAGTCGGGCAGATGAACCGTATGGGCGGTCAAAGCGGTCCGTCCCACAAGCGTGTGACGGCCCGGCGGAATCGGATTGCGCTTGATGTACTCCCGATACTCGTCGGAAAAGCCGTGGTTCGCGGCCAGGTGGTACGCGCCCTGCTCGAGCCGAAAGATAAAGGCGCATTCGGCCGCGCATAGGCGTGCCGCCGATTGCACCAGCGTATCGAGCACCGCCTGCAGATCGAAGGCGGAGCGGCTGATGACCTTGAGCACATCGGCAGTCGCGGTCTGCTGCTGCAGCGATTCGCGCAGCTCGTTGAGCAACCGCGTGTTCTCAATGGCGATGACGGCTTGGTTGGCGAAATTGCTCACCAACGCTATCTGCCTATCGGTGAACGGGCGGACTTCTTGGCGATAGATGATGATCGCGCCGATCAACTCCTTCTGCTTGAACATCGGAACTGCCAGGTGTGAGCGAGCACCGCCAAGTCGGGACGCAGCACCTGGGACCTGCTCTGAGGAGTCGTCTGAACTATGGACGACGCCTCTGGTACGCAAGAGGCGATCGAGCGGACCTCCAGGTGGGGGCTGGAACGCGCCACGCCGCCGTTGGAATTCGGCGAGCGCCGGCGTCACTTGATGCAGCGCTGCCACCCGAAAGGCGCCATCCTCGTAAAAGAACATGATGCCGAACTTGGCGGCACAAAGTCGTGTCGCATTGGCTAGAATCGTATCGAACACGGCATCCAGCTCGACGGACGAGCTTGCGATGACGCGCAGGACCTCCGACGTAGCTGCTTGCTGTTCTCGCGCCTCATTGAGCTCGCACGTGAGCAGGGCAATACTTTTCTTTTCAGCATCCGGACGCTGCGGGGCACGCGCGCGGCGCGGCACAGGCCGTCGAACGCGCGATTTGGTTGTAGATCTCCGCCCTTTATGACGCTTCCTCATGCGGCCCCGTCGCCGGCCGAGAATGTCACTTGCGGTCAGCGAGCAGCCGCCGCATGGTTCCGACCAGCCGCTCGAATTCGACTGGCTTGGTGTCGAACTCGTCGCAGCCGGCCGCGAGCGCTTTTTCGCGCGAGCCGGCAAGAGCATGGGCGGAGAGCGCGACGATCGGGATGTCGCGCGTCTGCGGATTGGCCTTGAGCCGCCGCGTCGCCTCCCAGCCGTCGACAACCGGCATCTCGAGATCCATCAGGATGATGTCCGGGCGCTCGCTGAGCGCCATCACGCAGCCCTTCTCGCCGTCCTCCGCGGTCACCACCTCGAAGCCGTCCAGCAGCTCGAGGCGCATCTTGAGCATGTAGATGTTGTCGTCGTTGTCCTCGACGTAAAGAACCTTGGTCACGACGCGGCTTCCATCTCACTGTCGACCTGAGGCTCGCTCCGCGACAAGCGGCGGATGCGCTCGACCAGATCCGCAGGCCGGAATGTCTCTTTGACTAGAACCGACCGCACACCGGAGTTAAGTCGCTCGCGGTCCTTGGCATCGAGGTCGCGCGCGGTAATGACGACGACCGGAATTTCGCGCCAGCGCGGCTCCTTCTGCAGCGCGGCAACGACCGCAAACCCGTCCATCTCTGGCATCATCAAATCGAGGAGGATTACGTCAGGCTTTGCATGCTGCAGAAGGCCGAGCGCCTCACGTCCGTTCGCGGCCTCCTGAACGGCCCAGTGGCGTTCGTCCGCGAGCCATCCGCGCAGACGCTCGCGCTGGCTTGCATCGTCTTCCACCAGCATCACCCGCGTCGCCCGCGCCGGGGCGCGGAAGCGGCCGATCATCCGGGTGAGCCGCTCGCGGTCGATGGGCTTGGTGAGATAACCCGCGGCGCCGAGGGCGACCCCTCGGCGGTGCTCGTCGAGGATGGTGATCATGATGACCGGGATCTCGGCAAGCTCAGGGTCTTGCCGCAGCGCCGCCAACACCGACCAGCCGTCGAGGTCGGGCATCATCACGTCGAGGGTAATGGCGATCGGCCGCAGCTCCTTGGCGAGCTTGAGCCCCTCCAAGCCGCCGGCGGCGGTGGCCACAGAAAAACCTTCCGCCTTGAGGTGCTCGGCGATGAGCTCGCGTGCGGTGGCATCGTCGTCGACCACAAGCACGCAGTCGCTGCTCGGCGGGCGGCCGCCGTTGGTCGCGCTTCTTGCAGCCGTGTCGGGTCCGGCCGGCAGGCGCACGGTGAAGATGGAGCCCTTGCCCGGCTCGCTCGCCACCATGACGTCGCCGCCCATCATGCGCGCGAGCTTGCGCGTGATGGCAAGACCGAGCCCAGTGCCGCCATAGCGCCGTGCGGTCGAGGAATCGGCCTGGGTGAACTCCTCGAATAGCTTGGCCTGCTGCTCCGGCGTCATGCCGATGCCGGTATCAGCGACCGCGAACTCGACCCAGTTGCGGCCGTCCGCGACCTTGCGCACCCGCAACTTCACCTCGCCTTGGCTGGTGAACTTGCAGGCATTGCTCAGGAGGTTGAGCAGGATCTGCCGCAGCCGCATGGGATCGACGGTGAGCATCCCGAGCTTCTCCTGCGCCTCCACCACGAGGTTGTTCTTGTTCTGCTGCGCCAGCTGCCGGGCGGTGCCGACGACCTCGTCGACGAGCGGCGCCAAGCTCACCGATTCGGGATTGAGCTCGAGCTTGCCGGCCTCAATCTTGGAAAGATCGAGCACTTGGTTGATGAGGCCGAGCAGGTGCTGGCCGGCGCGGTGCACGCGCTTGAGCGGCTCGGCGGCCTTCTCCGTACCGAACCGCGGGGCATTGGTGACCATCATTTCGGTCAGGCCGATGATGGCGTTGAGCGGCGTGCGCAGCTCGTGGCTCATGCTGGCGACGAACTGCGACTTGTGCTGGCTGGCCAATTCGAGTTGGCGGCCTTTTTCCTCGATTTCTTGGAACAGGCGCGCATTTTGGATCGCGAGCACCGACTGGGCAGCGAAGGTGCGCAGGAGATCGATCGTGTTCTTGGAAAATTCGCCCGGCGCCTTGCGCCGCACCACGAGCGCGCCCATGACCTCGTTGAAGCGCATCAGCGGGACGAGCAGCCGCGCGCGATATCCCGCACGTAACATGAGTTCGTTGGCAGGCATCGGGGCCTCGGCTTGCATGTCTGGGACCTGCACCGGCTCGCCCTGCTTCGCGGTCCCGGCGACGGCGCCGGAGATGTCCGTGTGGTGTTCCTTCAGGGCGGCGATCAAGTCGTCGCTCATGCCATAGTTGGCCTGCAGCTGAAATTCCTGCTGCGCTTCGTCGTGCACATAGATCGATCCGCCATCCGTGTCGGAAAGCTGAACCGCCTTGGCGACGATGGTGGAAAGCACCGTCTGCAAGTCCAGGGTGGAATTGACCGCCTGCGAGACCTCGCCGAGCGCCCGCAGCTCCTCCACCGATTGCCCGAGCTCGTCGGTTCTCGCGCGCAGCTCGGTCAGCAGGCGGACATTCTCGATAGCGATGACGGCTTGGCTGGCGAAGTTCGAGACCAGGTCGATCTGTTTGTCGGTGAACGGGCGAACCTCCTGCCGGAAAATCGCAATTGCACCGACCAGCTCGCTCTCCTTGAGCATCGGGACCACGATCAAAGTCCGCGCGCCTCCAAGTTCGACGAGTCCAACGAAGGCGGGGTCGCGGTCGATATAGCCCTGCTCGAGTGCCACATCGGCGACGTGCTGCACTTCCCTCGTGTCTGCTACTCGAGCAAGTGGAACGCCGGAATGATCGGCAACCACAAAGAACGGTTCTTTCGACCATCGCTCGATATAGGCTTGCGGGGCGTCTTTCTGCGCCACGACGCGAAACGCGCCGTTCTCATACAGAAACATAGTGCCGAACTTGGCCTCGCAGATACGCGTAGCGTTGGCGAGAATAGTGTCGAAGACGGGGGCGAGATCTCCCGACGAGCGGCTGATGACGCCGAGCACCTCCGACGTCGCGGTCTGCTGGTCGAGCGATTCGCTCAATTCATGCGTGCGCTGCTCCACCTTCTTTTCTAGGCCGGCGTAAGATTCCTGCAGCTGCCCCGCCATGTCGTTGAATTGATCGGCGAGCGCCTCGAGCTCGTCGCCGGTCTTAATGGCGATGCGCTGGGAGAGATCGCCGCGCCCGATGCGCGCCGCGCCCGTCTGCAGCGCCTGGATCGGGCCGACCATGCGGCCGGCGAGGAACATGCCGGCAAGCACGGCGAAGCCGAGCGCGCCTAAGAGCACGAAGGCGAGCCGCTTCAAGGCAGCGTAAAGCGGCGCATAGGCCTCCTCCGCCGGCAGCTCGACGAACATCAACCAGCCGAGCGGCGCCACCGGGGCATAGGCCGTGAGCACCTTGCGTCCTTCGATGTTCTCCGCTTCCTGCACCGTCTCCGCCGGGTTGTCGGCCGTACCGGCGCCCGACGCGGCGGCGCGCGCCGCGCGTACCTGCGCGAGCTTCGACATGTCGGTGTTGCGTAGGACCAGGCTGATGTCGGGATGGGCGATCAGCCGTCCCTGTGCGTCGACGACATAGGCGTGGCCGTGCTCGCCGACCTTGATCTGCGACACCACGTCCCAGATGAGCTTGAGATTGACCTCGGCGACGCTCACGCCGGCGTCGCGCCGCGTTCCGGCGATCGCCAAGGTCATGTACGGCTCGGATTCGCGGCGGAAATAGACCGGACCGTAATAGACCTTGCGCGCCACGGCTTCCGCGAATTTGGGGTCGTTGGAGAGATCGGCGCCGCTCGCGACCACATCCATGGCGAGCCGGGATACGCGCAAGCGCTCCTTCCCGCTGGCGTCGAGCTGCGCCAACTCGGTGATGGCCGGGACCTGGCGCAACAGCCGCAAGGCGTCGAAGCGACGTTGCTCGATCGATCCCGCCGACCACGGCAGTTGCGTGGTCCAGCCGAGCTGGCTCTCGATTTCCTTGATGAACTGGCCGATCTTGGCAGCGGCGGCTTCCGCCTGCTCCCGCTGGATGCGGATGAGCGAGGCCTTGTGCTCCTGATAATAGAAGAAAACGTCGAAAACGCCGTTGGACAACAATGCGAGGCAGACGACCGCGACGAATAGCCCGACATACTTGGTGAACAGGCGCCGGCGAGTCCTTGGAGCGGAAATTTCGGCACCCGCGCGTGGCTCCGTGCCGGCCGCAGCTGCCGTCGGCCGGCGCCAGACGAAAACGCGCTTGAAGTAATCGCGAACCGTCATCCCGGCCACTCTATATCAGGCCCCGACGCAATTGTGTCATGCACACCGCTTGCCTGCTCACTCGATCACTCTGTTGGCACGGGCGAGCAGCGTTGGCGATAGCTCGAGACCGAGCGCCTTCGCAGTCCGCAGGTTGATGACCAAATCGAAAATGGCGGGTTGCTCGACCGGCAGGTCGCTCGGCTTGGCACCCCGAAGGATGCGGTCCACGTAGGTGGCGCCGCGCCAATAGAGCGCCTGAAGGCTCGGCCCATAGGCCATGAGGCCGCCGTCATCCGCATATTCGGAATAAATGGAAAAGAGCGGTATCGCCGTCTCCGATGCCAACGCCACGATTTGCGGTCGATACGAGGTGACGACCGGATCGTCGATGAGCATGATCGCCGCGGCCTGGTTGCGGGCGGCGGATTGGATCGCCTCTTTGAGCTCCTCAGGGCTAGAGATGGCGGCGTCTTTTAACTCGAGGCCGAGTTGCTTGCTGGCCAGCTCCAATTCGCGAAAGACCAGGGCGGCACCCTGACTGGGGCGGTTCCACAGCACCCCCACCCGTGTGGCGCCCGGCAGCGCCTCCTTGAGCAGCTCCAGCCTTTTGCCGCTCAAGTCCGAACCCATGCCGCTGAGGCCAGTGACGTTGGCCCCGGGGCGGGCGAGGTTGACGACGATACCGGCCTCTACGGGGTCCGCGACCTGAATGAAGACGACGGGAATTGTGCTGGTTGCTTGCTTGGCCGCGAGCGTGGGGAGGGTGGGTGTGGCAACGATCAACTCGACTGGAAGACCGACTAGTTCGGCGGCGAGCCGCGGCAACGGCTCGGCGCTGCCTTCCGAGAAGCGCCACTCGATGGCGAGGTTCTGCCCTTCGACCCAGCCAAGGTCGCGCAGGCCCTGCTGGAAGGTGCGGAACATCGGCGTCGGGTGGGTGCGGAACGATCCCTGGAACAGGACCCCAAGCCGCCGAATCTTCGGCTGCGCGCGTGCGAGCCGCGGACGCTCAATAGAAGCCGTGACGGCGACACCGCCCAGAAGGTGGAGGAATTGGCGGCGCCGCAGTCCCTTTGCCTCCCGCAACTGCACGCATAACGTGTGTGGAGAATTTTGATTCAACTTCCGACCTCTGACCGGCCGATCGGCCACTAATGCCCCGCATGGATTGTGTCAGGGGTCGCGTCCACGGTCCTTGGGGAGAATCTGAATCGTTCTGAATCGGCCTTGAGCAAGGACACGCCCAAGGGGAATTAGCAGAAGCCGCGCAAATCCCAGGTTGTCGGGACTGTGCGCGGCGAACGCCAGCTCATTCGATCACCTCGTCGGCTTGGGCGATGAGGGTCGGTGGCAGGTCGAGGCCGAGCGCTTTGGCGGTCCTGAGATTGACGGCAAGATCAAACTTGGTCGGCAGCTCCACCGGCAGATCGGCCGGCTTTGTGCCCTGCAGGATTCGGTGCACGTAGCCTGCAGCGCGCCGGAACAGGTCGGGCACGCTCGCGCCGTAGGCGATGAGTCCGCCCGCCGCCACGTTCTCCTTCGCCTGAAACATCCCGGGCAGGCGGTTCTTTGCGAGGAACTCGATGATGCGGGCGACCTGAAGTTGATGGAACGGATCGTTGGTCACCATGATCGCGTCGGGCCGCTCGCGCAGCATCGCGGTGAATGCGGGGTCAAAGTCGGCAATGCTGCGTACCTCGACCGGAATCAGCACCACGCCCGCGGCGGGCGCGGCGACCTTCATCTCGGCAAGCGTAACGACGCTGGAAGCGTTGTCAGGGTTGGCGAGGTAAGCAACGCGCCGCACATTCGCGATTGCCTCGCGCAGGATCTGCAATCGCTTGGGACCGAGGTCCGGACTCAGCACGGTGTTGCCGGTGATGTTGCCGCCCGGCCGGGCAAGGCTCGCGACCAGCCCTGCGCGCACCGGATCGCCGACTCCCACCATGACGATGGGAATCGTGGCCGTCGCCTCCTTGGCGGCGTGGGTCGGCGGCGTGCCGAAGGTGGCAATCACGTCGACCGGACGGCGAACGAGCTCGGCCGCGGCCTCCGCAAGCCGATCGGGCGCACCCTCGCCGTAGCGATATTCATAAGTGATGTTCTGGCCTTCGATATAGCCGAGGTCGCGCAAGGCTTGCCGAAAGGCGTTCCACATGGGCGCATCATCGATTATGCCGATGCGCGGAATTTTTCCCGGTTGCTGTGCAGGCGCGGCGAGGGGCCACATGGCTGCGGCGCTGCCCAACAAGACGATAAATTCGCGGCGTCTCACTCTGGCACCTCTGAATGGCCGACGGCCCGCCACCCATCAAAAAATTACGCCAAATCGCGCGCGGCGCCCAGCTTGCAAACCGGTGAACGTGCGCCCGGGCGAGCCAGCGAGCCGCCATACCGCCTCGCGAATAAACTGTTGCCGCCGATTGTCGGCCCTAGTCCTTGGGGCAGATCTGAATCGTTCTGAATCGGTCATAGCGGCGGGGATTTGAACCTTGGCCATGAAGCCAGGACGCGTGGCATCGCGGGATGCCCCCTTGTGCGGCGGGGAAAGCACCTCGCCTCGGCTCACAGCGCCGAGGAATCGAGGCGTCGGATTGCCAGCATAGTGACGTCGTCGGAGGGTAGCGCGGTGCCGACAAAGCCACGGACCGCCTCGCCGACCGATTTCACGATTTCGGCGGCGGTCGAGCATCCGGCGCCGCTGCGCAGCACCGCTTCGAGGCGCGCTTCGGCAAAGAGCTCTCCGTCTGGATTGGCCGCTTCGGTGACGCCGTCGGTGAAGACATAAATGCTTTCGCCCGGCCCCAGCGACGTGCGTCCTGTGGCGTAAACCGCATCGGGCCGAATGCCGAGAATGATGCCCTTGCCGCCCTCGATGGCTCTGATTCCTTGTCCGTTCAAGCGGTAGGGCGCGTTGTGGCCGGCGTTGCAGCATTCGAGCTCGCCACTTGCGGGTCTGAGCATCGCGAAGAATAGCGTTACGAACATCATGTCGCCGTTGTTCTCGCAAAGCTCGCGGTTCACCCGCGCGATGATATCGGCCGGGGAGGCTGATGGCCCCTGCCGCGTGCGCATGAGGTCGGTAGCGATGCGAATGAGACTCTTGGTGCGCGCCATGAACAGCGCCGCCGCCATCCCCTTGCCCGAGACGTCGCCCACCAGGAAGCACAGCATGCCGTCCTCGGTGAGGAAAAAATCGTAGAGGTCGCCGCCGACCTCCCGCGCCGGTTCCATGCTCGCGCACAGATCGATCGGGAAATCCCGGCTTGGCGGCGGAAACGTCTGCGGCACCATCGCCATCTGCAGCCGGCGAGCGGCGTCGAGCTCCTCTTGCAGGCGCGCGAGATAGGCGTCGACCTCGTCCCGCAAGCGTTTCTTCTCGAGCGTCGCGCCGAGGCGCGCTTTCAGTAGAACCGGATTGAACGGCTTGAGCAGATAATCGATGGCCCCGAGCTCGATGCATCGCGCCATGCTGTTCATCTCGGTCAGCGCCGAGATCATGATTACGGGGAGATCCCGCAGTCGTGCTTGATCCTTGAGCCAAGTGAGCACCTGAAAGCCGTCGACCTTCGGCATCATCACGTCGAGGAGGACGAGATCGAAGGCGTTCGTCTTGAGCCGCGCAATCGCCTCCTCGCCATCGCGCGCGGTCTCGACATCGGTGTAGCCCTCGAGATCGAGATGCAGCTTCAACGTGTAGACGTTGTCATCGTTGTCATCGACAACGAGGATCCGGGGCGAATCTCCTGTCGGCTGAGTGCCGGTCACAGTGCGGTTCCGCTCAATTGGGAACAGGTACTCTAGCGCGTTTTCCGCCTTTCAGCATTGAATTGTCAGGCTCGAGCCGGGCAAGCGCGGTCCAGAGGCGCGCCGCGCCGTCGCTGCGGGTTCCTGCGGACTGAATCGTTCTGAAATATCCTGAAGGAGAATGGTTTCGGCATTCCGCCGGAAAACGAATACCGCTATGACTGCTACGCGGGCGGAGGTGGCGGACCAGCAGGTGCTGCATGGATATCTCGGTTGACGATCTCGCCGGCGGCATCACTAAGGTAGTCCTGCGCGGACGCTTCGATACCACGGGAGCGGTGGTCGTCGAGCTGCCATTCAACAAGATCGTGACGGAACAACGAAAGATTATCGTCGACCTGTCCGCGGTGAATTTCCTCGCCTCCTATGGCATTCGCGTTCTCCTGGTCGGCGCCAAGATCGCCAAGAGCAAGGGCGGCAGTCTGGTCATCCTGTGCCCTGATAACAACGTCGCCAAGGTCCTCAGGACTGCCGGCATGGATTCGCTGATCCCCATTCATGAAACCGAAGCTGCCGCAACTGCGGCCCTGACATCGTGATCACGATGGCGTCCGTCGAGGCGAGTCGTCTAGTATTGTGCAACGACGTTGCCGAATTGAAGCGGCTGGCTGGCTGGATCGAAGGATTCATCCAGCCGGACACCTCGCCGGACGTCTCGTTTGCCGTGCAGCTTTGCCTTGAGGAGGCCGTCGCCAACATCATCATGTACGGTGCCACGAAGCACGATCCGCTCGAGATCGCGGTCGAGCTCGAGCGTAATGGCGCAACCCTGGTCGCCCGCATCGAGGACAACGGCCGCCAGTTCGATCCCACCCGAGCGCCGCTGCCGGCACCGGCAAGGTCGCTCGAGGAGGCCAAGGTCGGTGATGTCGGCATCCACCTCATGCGCAGTTTCGCGAGCGGGATGGACTACGAGCGTCGCAACGGCCGCAATCGGCTGACACTGCGGTTCGTCGAGCCGCGACTGTCGCCATCCGAGTGACGCCGATGAGCGAAGCTTTCGCATTCGGACCATTCCGTTTGCTGGTCGCGCGACGCGAGCTCCTGGCCCACGGTGTCCCGGTCACGCTCGGCCAGCGCGCCTTCGAAATCCTGCTGACGCTGGTGAGCCGCCATGGGCAGTTGGTGACTAAGGACGAACTTATGGCCGAAGTCTGGCCGGGTGTGGTGGTGGAAGAAAACAACATCCAGGTTCACATTTCCGCGGTACGCAAGGTGCTGGCCGCTGCCGGCGATGGCGAGCGCTACCTGCTCACGGTTGCCGGGCGCGGCTATCGTTTTGTGGCGCCGATCACCCGCGAGGGCGCTGCGGAGGACAAACCGGCGCAAGCCCGCGACCGCAGGGCGAGCGTGTCTGATGCAACCAGTGCAGCGATCAACAATCTTCCCCAGCAGTTGACCAGTTTGATCGGGCGCGAAGCCGACCTCGCCGAGATCAAGGCGCGGCTGAGCAGTCATCGGTTGGTGACGCTCACCGGGTCTGGCGGCGTCGGCAAGACGCGGCTCTCCATTGAGGCGGGGCGCAGCCTCCTCGACCATTATCCCGACGGGGTATGGCTTGCAGAGCTCGCCCCGCTCAAAGACGCGCAGCTCGTGACGTCCATCGTCGGCGATGTCCTGGGCGTTAGTCTGAGCGCCTCGGCAGGCGCGCTGGATACGCTGGTATCGGCGCTCAGAACCAAACATCTCCTTCTGATCATCGACAATTGCGAGCATGTCATCGGCGAAGCCGCGCGCGTCGCCGAAGCGCTGATGCGGGGCTGCCCGCGCCTGTCGATCCTGGCGTCGAGCCGCGAGCGGCTGGCGATCGCAGGCGAAAGCATTATTCGCGTGCCCTCGTTGCCCGCGCCGCAGCCGAGCGAAGGATTGACGGCTGCGGACGCGCGCGACTATGGCGCCGTGCGCCTGTTCGTCGAGCGCGCGAACGCGCTCGGCTGCGGATTTGCTCTCAGCGATGCTAATGCCGGCACGGTCGCATCGATCTGCCGGCGGCTCGACGGCATTCCGCTGGCGATCGAGCTGGCGGTGCCGCGACTGAAGGTCTTGACGGTGGAGCGACTCGCTGGCGGCCTCGATGAGCGCTTCCGCCTCTTGACCGGCGGCAGCCGCACCGCCTTGCCGCGACAGCAGACGCTGCACGCGCTCATCGACTGGAGTTACGGCCTGCTCACCGATTCCGAGAAGATGTTGCTTGCCCGGCTGTCGGTGTTTCTGGGAGGTGCTACGATCGCCTCGATCATCGATGTCGTTGCCGGCGACGAAATGCGCGCCGAGCAGATCGGCGATCTGCTCTTGTCGCTCGTCGAGAAGTCGCTAGTTCATGCCGATCTCGGCGGAAGCGAATGTCGATACGGCCTGCTCGAGTCGACGCGGTACTATGCAGCCGAGAAACTCGCCGATGCTTTGCCCCTCTGCCGCCGCCACGCCGCGCACTTTGCCGCGCGGCTCGCGCAGGCGAGCGCCGAGTGGGAGACGACACCGACGCGAGAGTGGATCGCGCGCTATGAAGCCGACGTCGACAACCTGCGCGGCGCGCTGGAGTGGGCGTTCGGACTGGAGGGCGATGTAGCGCTCGGGCTCGACCTCGTGGCGCACAGCCACGTGCTGTGGGCCGAGCTTGGCCTGATCCTTGAGCATCGGCGCTGGGTTGATGCGGCGCTCGACAAGGCCGGCAAGGCGACGCCGCCCGCAGTCGCGGCGCGGCTCCTCTCCTGGCAGGCAGGCGATGTAAGGGAACTCGACGATCCCGCCGACTACGAGGAGGCCATGCGCGCAGCCGGTCTCTATCGCAAGCTCGGCGATGGCTTTCACGAGGGCCGCGTATTGTTGCGGGCGGGCACGGCGCGGCTGCTGCCCGACAGCGCCGGTCAGGGCGAGCAGCTGCTGCGCAAGGCGCACGCGCTTGTGCGTCCGTTCGGCACCACCAAGACGTTGGCGCGCTGCCTGAGCGCGCTTGCCTCCGCTCGGCTGTTCGCCGGCGACCTTTCGGACGCGCGCTCACTGCACCGCCAGGCGCTCGACATCTATCGCGATCTCGGCGAGGGTTCCGATGATCGTCCTACGGCTTGAGCCGGCCAAGGGTGGCGGCAGACCGATCACGTGGTGATGCAAGCGATGACAGCGCCTTCGTCCATCGACCAAGTTACGGATGTGCTACGCTGAAACAATGAGCCGACCGAGAAGAGCTCGAGGTGCGTATGGCAACGGAACTCCCCGGTATCCTTATCGTCGACGACAATGAGGACAATCGCTACACGCTGCAATTGCTGCTCGAAAGCGACGGTCACGAGCGGATCGCCAGTGCGGCCAGCGGAAAAGAGGCGATCGCGTTGATCGAGAAGGAAAAGTTCAGCCTTGTCCTGCTCGACCTGATGATGCCGGATTTGAACGGGGACGAGGTACTCAAACTGATCAAGAGCGATCCTGACAAACGCGATATCCCGGTCGTCATGATCAGCGCCGATACCGACGCGGAGAAGGTATCGCAATGCATCGAACTCGGCGCCGACGACTATCTGCCCAAGCCTTTCAATCCGACGATCTTGCGCGCCCGCATCGGGGCGGCGCTGCGCAGACACTCGCTACGGGCGCTGGAAAATGAGTATGTCGGGAAGGTCGAGAACGAGAAGCGCCATTCCGAGAACCTGTTGCGGAACATTCTGCCGGCCGAAATCGTCACCCGCCTGCGCAACGGGGAAAGCAACATCGCCGACCATTTCGAGGATGCCACCGTGATTTTTGCCGACGTCGTTGGTTTCGGCAAGATCACGGCGCGCATGAAGGCGTTTGAGATCGTCGCCTGCCTCAATCAGCTGTTCAGCGAATTCGACAAGCTCGGCGAAGATGTCGGGATCGAAAAAATCAAGACGATCGGCGACAACTACATGGCGGTTTGCGGGGTACCCACGCCGCGTTCCAACCACGGCCGGATGGCGGCGAAATTCGCGCTGGACATGGTCGCGGCCACCACGCGCTTGCGCTCCCGGCTGCCGGTTTCGTTCACGATACGGGTGGGGCTGCATTCCGGCCCGGTGATGGCCGGCGTGATCGGTACGCGCAAGTTCGCCTACGACGTCTGGGGAGATACGGTCAACATCGCGGCACGGATGGAAGCTGCAAGCCAGCCCAATCGAGTGCTCGCGTCGGCAACGACCGCGAAGGGGTTGGGAAGCGAGTATAGCCTCGACGGTCCACACAAGATCGACAGCAAGGAAGGCCGCGTGCTGGAGGCGTATTTCGTCAGCCGTAACTCGTAGCGCGCGGCGTTGGTCAGTGCCAATTCCCGGACGGCGGCCGTCTCAAGTCTCTCTCGCGCTACTTGCGGCGGCAGCCTGCTCCTTGGCTTTGTACTGCTCGATGACCCCTTCGAGGCGGGCGATGTTCTGCAGCAGGCGCTCGGTGCTCAGGCGCAAGAAATAATAACCGAATTCCGGATTTTGGAAGTAGATTTCGAGCAGCCGTTCATAGGTGATGGCGAGCACCTCCCCGTCCTCGGTGCATTCGAGCGATTGCGTGCGTCGGTTGTCGGGTGAGAGAAAAGCGAGTTCGCCCACGAGACGTCCCGGCGGCAGCTCGATGCCCAGTTCGGTCACCAGAAATTTCCCCGTAACGGTGAAGAACATCTCGTTCGCGCGATCCCCTTTGCGAAACAATACGTCGCCCTGGTTGTACTTGCGCCGGTTCATAAATGGCTTGAGCCAGTCCATGGACAAATCGCCTTGCGCGGCGACCCGCGCCTTCTTGACGAGCTTGAGCATCTGCGCGAGGCGGAAAATATTGATGGGTAGCAACAAGATGTACAAAATGAGAGTGGTGATGGTATTGGACAGCACTCCATAGCCGATGAAAAATACGTCGCTGATAATGCCAGCGACCCGCAGCGGCACCATCGTCCGCATCAGCAATGTGGTAACGAAGAAGATCGCCCCGACCAGCGCGAACATATTGGCGATCGTGATGGAAGCGAGCGCGATATCGACCAGGCGCTGAAATACCGCTTCGAAGGTAAGGTTGCCTGCTTCAAGCTTGAGGTGAGCGAGTAATTTCGCGAGAATATCATCCATCGCGGCGTCGAGGACACCATTCGCTAGCGTTGCCATATACAGGTCGCCGAGGTTCATGGCTCACTATTCCTGCTCATAATCGAAATGCGCCGCTGCGGGGCGAGGGGCCTGCCGCGACCGGGGGGCGTCCATATGCCGCGCATTCCTATAGTGTTCTGATGGAATTACACGATCCGAGCGCGCAATCAACGCCTCATCCAGCCGACATGCGGGTCGCGGTGGCCGCGCATCTAGTCAAATGTCCAGGGCATGTGTGTTATGTTTTCTGCCGCATCACGGGAGCAAGAATGAAGCCCATGCGAAGAATGCATCGAATAATGAGCCATAGCGTCAGGACCGTGGGCTGCGGCGCCGCCATTATTGTAGCGCTTTGGGGTTTTACGTCGCAGGCATCGGCCGCAGACTTGCTCAAGGTCGCCAATACTCAGCGCGGAGCGTGGGAATCCGCGGCGCCCGAACTCGGTCAGTCCGCCGGCATCTTCAGCAAGCACGGCATCACGCTCGAGGTGCTCTACACGCGCGACGGCGAGGTCGAATCCTCGCTTGCCTCCGGCAACAGCGACGTGGGGGTGGGCGTCGGCACGATAGCAGTGCTGCGCGCCTACGCCAAAGGCGCTCCGCTACGAGTGATCGGCGCGAACATGACTGGCACCGCGAATTACTGGTACGTTCAGGCGGCTTCACCGATCAAGGCGATTAAGGACGTCAATGGAAAGACCATCGCCTATTGGACGAGCAATCCGGCCAGCAAGTACGACGTATTCGATCTCGTCAAGCAATACCGCCTCAACAAAGCCAGGCCGATGGTAACCGGTGGACAGACCGCGACCTTCAATCAGGTGATGTCAGGTCACGTCGATGTCGGCTGGGCGGAGGCGCCATTCGGGGTCGATGCCGTCGAGGAAGGCAAGATCCGGGTGATCGCGCGAGCAAGCGACGTTCCCGCGATCCGCCGTGATACGGTCCGCGTGCTCATTACCAATGAGGATACGTTGCAGAAGCGCAAGGACGTCCTTGCCCGCTTCATGCAGGCCTATCGCGAGACCATCGATTGGATGTATTCCGACCCTGCTGCGCTCAAGCGTTACGCTGAGCTCGCCGGCGTATCGGAGGGCATTGCCAAGCGCCTGCGCGATGAGTTCTTCACGAAGGAGATGCTCGCGCCCGACAAAGTCGTCGGTCTCGATGCCATCATGAAAGACGCGATCACGTCGCGATACATCCCGACCCCGCTCTCGAAAGCACAGATCGCCGAACTGGTTCGACTCCCGGCGACGGCGCGGTAGCGCCCCCCAGCTCGTGCAGTGAACTCGGTATGGTCCCTCCGCTGTGGGGAGAGGGGGGATACCAACTCACGCGGCGCGCATGAATCGCACAGCTGCAGCAAACGATCAGCCAGCAGGTTGCGAGCGCTGATGCGCCTTGAGCGCAGCGAGGCGACGATCGCGCCAGCGCATGCGCGTAGCAACTTGATCGGGTGTTAAGACCTTCTCCCACTGCGAGAGGATACGCGCGAGGTTCTCGCCGTCGTAGATCGCGGGATTTGCCCCGCTTAACGCGCTCAGGCTCGCACCATAGCGCCGACAATAGTCCGGAATTCCGCCCGGCGCATTCAGCTCAATCGTCTCGAACGGCCCCATGAATGACCAGCGTAGTCCCAATCCATCTTTCAGCGTCTTGTCGAGATCCTGCGGCGTGACGTAGCCGTCGCCGACCAGGCGAAATGCCTCCGACAGCAGGACCGCCTGCAGGCGATTGAGAACGAATCCTTCGATCTCGCGCTTGACGATGATCGGCGCCTGCCCAACAGCCGCGTAGATCGCCATGGCCTTGGCGATGATCGCCGGCGACGTCCATGGTGCCCCAACAAGTTCCACCAGCGGGATCAGATGCGGCGGGTTGACGGGATGAGCGACGAGGCAACGATGTCGCCCTTCGAGGCTCTCGGTGAACAGACTCGCCACAATGGTCGACGTGGAGGACGCGAGAATCACCTCGGGCGCAGCGAGCCGGTCGAGCTCGGAGAAAATCGCGTGCTTTGCCTCGATGCGCTCCGGAAGGTTCTCCTGGACGAGGATCGCGCCGTCGAGCGCATCGGCGAGGTCATCGGCGGGACGCACGCGCGCGGCTGCGGCCTCCGCATCGTCGAGGAGGCCCTGCGCGGCGAGATCACGAAGCCCCTCTCGGACGAAGGCATGAGCTTTGTCGATAATGTCGCGCTCGGCATCGTAGAGGGCGACCTCGAAACCGCCGCCTGCAAACACGATCGCCCAGGAGCGACCGATCAAACCGGCTCCGACCACGGCGACGCGATTGTTCACATCCACAGCATCTTTCTCCTTAGTGCGAGGTCATCCCGCAATGCGTGCGAGGCACCGGTCCACGTGATGGAGCCGCGCTCCAGCACGACCGTGCGGTCGGAGAGCGCAAGCGCCAAATCCAGATGATGGTCGACAATGACGATTGCGACATCGGAGCGCAGCCGGTCGAAGGCCTCGAACAGTTCCTCGGACACCGCCGGAGATAGGCCCTCAAACGGCTCGTCGAGCAGCAACACTCGCACGTCCCCGGCGAGAGCGCGCGCGACCGCCAACATCTGCTGCTCGCCGCCCGAAAGGTAGTCTGCCGGCGAATGCCAGCGGTCGGTCAGTCGGGGAAAATACGAGGCGATGCGCTCGTCATCCCAGTGGATACCGGTCCCGGTCATGCGCTTGAGGCGTCCGAGCATGAGATTGTCGGCGACCGTCATGCCGGCAAATAGGCCTCTGCCCTGTGGCACGTATCCGATGCCGCGCCGAGCGATTTCGGCGGAGGTAAAGCCCGCTGTATCTTCGCCGCCCAGTCGGATCGCGCCGGCTGCAGGCGGAGCAATCCCGATCACCGTCTTAAGCAGAGTCGACTTGCCGGCGCCGTTGCGGCCAAGCAACGCCAGGATTTCATGCTCGCGCACGTCGAGCGAGACGGCGTTGAGGATATGGCTCTTGCCATAGAAAGTGTCGACCTTGTCAACCACGAGTAGAGGCGTCGTTCCGGCTGTGGAGACGCGCGGCTTGGCGGCGAGCGCGGCGGCGCCGGAGCCGATATAGACCTCGCGTACCTTGGCGTCGTTGCGCGCATCTTCGACGGTGCCGTCGACGAGTACCTTTCCCTCGTTCATGACCGTGACATGGTCGGCGATCTGGAAAATGCGATCGATGTCGTGCTCGACGAGCAGCACGGGAATCTCCGCCGCGATGGTCGTCAGCAGCGCGGCGATGCGCGTGCGCTCGGCGGCAGCGAGCCCAGCGAGCGGTTCGTCGAGCAGCAGAATCCGTGGCCGAGTGGCAACGGCGAGACCCATATCGAGCAGGCGTTGTCCGCCGTAGGACAGCGAAGCCGCCTCTGCGCGTTCCATACCGGCGAGGCCGAGAAAGGCGATAAGGTCCTCGGTCTCCTTGTTCACCTCCATCACTGCGGCGGCCGACGTCCACAGCGCGAAGCGCTTGGCGCTACGGGCCTGAACGGCGAGCCGCAGGTTCTCTTCGGCTGATAACCCGCCGAATAGATTGGTGATCTGGAACGACCGGCCGACACCGGCCGCGGTGATGTCTTCGGGCTTCAACCCGGCGATCGAGCGGCTTTCGAGTTCGATGGTGCCGGCATCGGGGGCAAAGAGGCCCGACAAGAGATTGAAAGCGGTGGTCTTGCCCGCGCCGTTCGGACCGATCAATGCATGCAGCGTGCGATCCTCGACTGCGAGATCGACGCCGTCGACCGCGTGAATGCCGCCGAACCGTTTGACCAGACCGCGCGCAAGGAGCACGGGGGTCCCGCTCGGAGCGTCGCGGCGATAGATCTGCGGCAGTTTCGCCTCATCGGCGAGGCGGCGGCCGGCCATTGCCGCCGCCTCGATCACACGCTTGCGGAACGGCGCCGTGATGCGCCCCGCGACACCGACGAGGCCGGTCGGGGAGAACACGATGAAGCCGACGAACAAGACGCCGAAATAAAACAGCCAGTGTGCCGTCCAAATCGAGAGGAACTCGCGAAAGAGAATGAAAAACAATGCGCCGAGCGCGGGTCCGAGAAAGCTGCGCATGCCGCCGATCACCACCATGGCGACAAGCTCGCCGGAGAAGGCCACGGCGAGCGGCTCAGCGGAGGCGAAGCGGTGATTGAAGACCGAGAGCGTGCCAGCAATCGCCACCACGGTCGCCGACAGCACGAACCCAATCAGCTTGTAGCGATTGGTCGGATAGCCGAGAAAGCGCGCGCGCTCCTCGTTCTCGCGGATCGCCACCAACACGCTGCCGACCGGCGATCGGTGAAAGCGCCAGAGCAGATAGGTGACCGCCATCCCGATCGCCGCGACCGCCCAATAGTAAAGGCGGTCGGATTCGAGATCGAGACCGAGCACTACCGAGCGGGTGACGCCGCCCAATCCGCTCTCGCCGCCCGTGAGCTCCGTCCAGCGGTAGCCGATGGCGAATAGGAGCGCCGTCAATGCCAGCGTGAGCAGCGAGAAATAGACGCCACGGCGGCGCAGAATCAGCACACCGGAGAGGAACGCGGCCGCGGCAACAAAGAAGATCGCGAACAGGAAGGGGAGAATAATCCCGCCTGGAAACCAGTAGCGCTGGCTCAACGCGGCCGCATAGGCGCCGAGCCCGAACCACGCGCCGTGGCCGAAGGAGACAAGCCCGGTATGCCCGATAAGCACGTTGAGGCCCATACAGGCGATCGCGAATACGACCACGTCGATCGCCGAGCGCAGGGGGAGGCCGGCAAGGTCGAGCGCGAACGGCAAGAGCGCAAGCGCGAGCGCCGCAACGAGCGGAGTGTGTTTATCGCGCATTGCCTGCTACTCGAACTTTTGGATGCGCTCGCCGAAAAGGCCGCGCGGGCGCACGAGCAGCACCAGCGCCATCAGCAGATACATCGACGCTTCGCCCCAGGATGGGTTGAAGTAAATGGTAATGCCGCGCACGATCCCGACCAGCACGGCGGCGGCGATCACGCCCCAGAATGAGCCCAAGCCGCCAATTACCACCACGACGAATGCCGCAGTGAGGATCTCCGCGCCCATCGCAGGGTGGACGCCAGCGATCGGGGCGAGCAGCACGCCGGCAAGCCCAGCCAGTCCCACGCCCAGCGCGGCGATCGCCGTCATGTACGGTGCGAGCGAAATGCCCAAGGCGCCCACGACGTCAGGGTTCTGCACGCCCGCACGCACGACACGGCCGAACGCGGTGTGGTAGACGATGAACCAAGTCGCGGTGACGGCGGCAATAGCTACGCCCAGGATAATGAGGCGGTAGCGCGAGTAGATGAAATCGCCGACAAAGATCTGGCCCCGCAGCTCGGGCGGGATCGAGAATGGAAGCGGAGCTGCGCCGAAGACGATGCGCAAGCCTTGCTCGATCACCATCGCGAGCCCGAAAGTCAGGAGCAGGCTCAAAATCGGGTCGGACCGATAAAAGCGACGAAACAACAGGCGCTCGACCGCGATGCCAATGAGACCGACCGCGAGCGGCGACACGACAAACGCGCCAGCGAAACCGATGCGGTCCGCCAGGATCACCGCGAGATAAGCGCCGATGGCGTAGAAGCCGCCATGCGCGAGATTGACGATGCCGCCGAGCGCAAAGATCAGCGACAGCCCGAGCGCGATCAGCAGGTAATAGGCGCCGACCAGGAGGCCATTGAGGATCTGCTCGAGGATGAAGACGAGCTGCACGCGGTTGCCGTTGCTTGAGCAAATTCCGTTCGAACCGACGCGCCTCTCCGCTCATTTCCGCAAGCGGGAAGCCGAGGCAGCGAGTTTGCTATGTCTGATCACGGAAGCGTCGGCGAGTGCCCCTCGCGGGGACGAAAGAATGCCGCGCGGCCGTGCGCGCTAGGCTCCAATTTTGCAGCTGCCGTCCTTCGGCGGCGCGATGATCTCCATGTCCTCGTTGGGAGCTGGGACGGTGCCGAGCGCGTCGTAGATGTCCCACTGATCCTTCATCTTGGCGGGATCCTTGGCGCGGACCGCGTACATTTCCATGACCATCTGATTATCGTAGGGACGGAAATACGCTTCGCGCGCCTTCATCACGTCGAATTTCGCGCCCTTGCGCAGGTGCTCGGCGAGCTTCTGCGGGTCGGTGGACTTGGCCTCCGTCATCGACTGCGCGACAATTTTGAGCGAGTTGTAATCGCCCCAAGACTGGTTGTCCGGGAGCTTGCCGTATTTCTTCTGGAATGCCTCGACGTATTTTTTTGAGCTCGGCGTATCGACAAGGTGATGCCACACCAGCGGCCAGATGCCGGAGAAATTGCCCTTGCCAGCGCCCCAGGCAACGACGGTATCGAAGCCGAAGCCGGCGACGGGGAACGGCAGGCCGTATTCGGAATATTGTTTGAGAAAGCTCGTGATTTGATTGCCGGCGAGATTCGAGACCACGAGATCGGGCCGCGCCTGGCGCACTTTCAGCAGATAGGGAGAAAAGTCGGTGGCATCGGTGGGCACCAGCTCGTCGGCGGCGAATTGACCGCCGTTCGCCTCCATGAATTTTTTCGCAACCCGTAGGAGATCGTGGCCAAACGCGTAGTCTGCGGTCAGTGAGTACCACTTCTTGCCCCGCACGAGATTCTCGCGCAGCAAGTACTGGCCGACAGCCATCACATACATCGAGTTTGCGCCCTCGATGTGGAACATGTACGGATTGCAGCTTGTGCCGCGCAGCGCGTCGGAATTGCAGCCGGTGTTGATGTACACGGTCTTCAGGCGATTGGCGACTTGACCGATCGCAAGGCCGGATGCGGAAGAGATTTCGCCGATTATCATCGCGACCTTGTCGCGCTCGATCAGGCGCTCGGCTTTGGCGGAGGCGGTTTGCGGGTTGACGGAGTCCTCCATCACGAGCTCGATCTTGCGGCCCATCACGCCGCCGGAATTGTTGATCTCGTCGGCGGCGAGCTTGACTCCCATAACCGCGTATTCGCCGAGCGGTCCAAGAAAGCCGGTCAGCGGCGTCAGATGGCCGATGCGGATCGCATCGGCCTGCCCGCGTACGACCGCCGGCATGCCGATTCCCAGTAACGCGGAGCCGGCCGCGCTTTTGATGAGCGCACGCCGTGACAGACTGGATCTCATGGCAATTCCTCCCTTCGTAGAATTATGCTGTTTAGCTACGGCCGGACTTGGCATCCCTCCGCGCTCGCCGCATTAGGCTTCCTCGGCTTTACTTGCCACAAAATGCATGTATCACTCAAGAACTTGGCAAGCGGCGATAGCAACTGGCGGATGATGAACGAGAAGGTCGACGTCAAACTCAATATCAACGGGGAGGACTACGCCGTTCGGGTCGAGCCGAGAAAGACGCTGGTCGACGTCATCCGCGATGAATGCGGGTTGACCGGTACACATATCGGCTGCGAGCATGGCGTCTGCGGCGCGTGCACAGTGATCCTCGACAACGAGGCGATCAGATCCTGCCTGATGTTCGCGGTGCAGGCGCAGGGCAAGCGCATCCGCACGGTCGAAGGCCTTGCCGACGGCGACAAGCTGCACCCGGTACAAACTGCTTTCATCGAGCATCATGCACTTCAATGCGGGTTCTGTACGCCGGGGTTCCTGATGCTGACCGTGAACGCACTCGAAACCAATCCCGACCTCACGGACGAAGACATTCTCGATCTTCTCTCGTCCAATCTCTGCCGCTGCACCGGCTACCAGAACATCGTCAAGGCGGTGCGCAGCACGGTCGCCGAAATGCGGCGCGCGCCCGCGCGCTGAGTTTGGCAAACCAAACCCGAGAAGGACCGCTTCCGACAATCGCGATCATGCACTTGCGGCAGGAAACACCAAAGCCTGCTCGTCCGCGCCAAAACCGGGACCGAGCCCTTGGCCGTGGATTCCCACTTTCGCGGGAATGAACGGAGTAGAGCCCGCGTGCCGATCGACGTTCATGCCCATTACGTCCCGCCGCAATTGATTGACGCGGTCGCCACCCGAGGCAAGGACGTCGGTGTGCAGCTCGTCCCATCCGTCGGCGCTCCGCCGGCGCTGCATTTCGACTATGGCTTCAAGGTGCGGCCGTTCTTTCCTCGGCTGGTCGAGCCAGTGGCGCAGCGGCGGGCCTGGCTCGATGCGCAGGGCATCGATCGGCAGATCGTCGGCACTTGGCCGGACATATTCGGCTACGGCCTCGCTCCCGATGCCTGCGCCGCCTGGCATCGGATACTCAACGACACGCTGGCGGCGTGGTGCGCGGACAACTCGGACCGATTCGCCTGGATCGCCTCCGTTCCGCTGATTCGAGCGGAAGCAGCAGGGGAGGAGGCGGAGCGCGCAGCCAGTCTCGGCGCAATCGGCGTAATCATCTCGTCCAATATCGAGAACGTCAATCTCGGGGAGCTGCCGCTCGACGCGTTCTGGCGCAAGCTTGAAACGCTCGACTTGCCCGTGCTGATTCACCCGGTTCTGGTCGCACCGGCGCCGCGTGCTGCCAAATTCGCTCTGGCCCAGGTTGCGCAGTACACCTTCGATACCACGCTCGGCATCGGCTCGGTGCTGATGTCCGGCGTGCTCGATCGTTTTCCCCGCCTCAAGCTGGTGCTGGCGCACGGCGGCGGCGCCTATCCCTACCTCGCCGGCCGATTCGACGTCATGCATCGGCGCATGGACCGCGCTGCGCAGGGCGACGTCGCGAGCAGGACGCCGTCCGCCTACGCCGCGCAAATGACGTATGACAGCATCGTCCATGCACCCAAAGCATTGCGCTTTCTGATCGACTTGGTCGGACTTGATAATGTCGTGCTGGGGACTGATTATTCGTTCCCGCCCGCCGACATGGAGCCGCTCGCGCTGCTGCGCTCTGCGGGGTTGTCCGCCGCCGGGATCGAGGCGATCGCCGATGCAAATCCGCGCCGTGTGTTCTCGCGTCTGCGCTGAGCGATAGCGAAGCACGGGACTGAATGGCCGGTCATACCAAGAACGACCGTCGCGGCTGGGTCGGCCGCTCGATCTGGCGGCTCGAGGACCCGACGTTGGTCGCGGGCCACGGCCGTTTCACCGCCGATCTGCGGGCGGCGAACTGGGTCCGCTTCGTGCGAAGCTCGGTCGCTTCGGGGAGAATCATACGGATTGCGCCACCCGAGGGCGCGACGATCATCACCGCCGCCGAACTCGCCGCCGTCAAGCCGATCCGGCCAATGTTGCACAAATTCAATTACGTGCCGATCAGCCAGCCGGTGCTGGCGCGCGACGTCGTGCGCTTCGTCGGCGAGCCGATCGCTGCGGTGATCGCGCCGACGCGGGAAGAAGCCGAGGATACGGCCGATCGGGTTGAGATCGAAATCGAAGAGATGCCGGCGATCGTGGGCGCGCCTGCCGCGCTCGCACACGGCGCGCCGCGCGTCCACACCGAGGCGGCGGGAAACGTCATCGTCGAAGGACGCCTGAGGACGCCGGAATTCGCCGCCAAGGTCGCGCGCGCGCAGCGATGCATTCAAGTCGACATACGTTCGCATCGGCAGAACGCGCTGCCGATGGAGCCTCGAGCGGCGCACGCGGCATGGGACGCTGCGAGCGGCCGCATCACACTCACCTGCGCCACGCAGACGCCACATGCGATGCGGACCATCATTGCCGATCTGATCGCAATGCCGGAACCGGACCTGCGGGTTATCGCGCCCGATGTCGGCGGCGGGTTTGGGCAAAAAATGTCGCTGGCGGCGGAATACGTGGTCGTGACCTGGCTCGCGCGCAAGCTCAAGACGTCGGTCGCTTGGGTCGAGGATCGGCGCGAGAACCTGGTCGCCTGCTTCCATAGCCGCGACCAATCAATCTCGCTCGATGCAGCATTCGATGATAACGCTAAACTGATCGGCCTCGCCGCGGATATCGTGGCGGATGTCGGCGCTTATTCCTGCTATCCCACGACCAGCGCAGTTGAGCCGCTGATGGGCATGGCGGAGCTGCCCGGCCCCTATGACGTGCGCGAATATTCCTGCGTCTCCCGGGGAATCTTGACCAATAGCTGTCCGATGGCTCCCTACCGCGGCGTCTCACGCCCGGTGATCACGTTCGCGGTCGAGCGGCTCATGGACAAGGCGGCAGTCGCCTTCGGCCTAGACCCGGTGGAGATCCGCCGCCGCAACCTGGTGAAGAGCTTTCCCCATACATCGGTGACGGGCCTCATCTTCGATGAAGCGACCTATGTCGAAACCATGGAAACGGCGGTCAAAGCCGTCGACGTGCCGCAATTCCGCGCTCGGCAGCAAAAAGCGCGCGCCGAAGGCCGCTATCTCGGTCTCGGTATGGCGACCTTCTGCGAGCGCACGGGCTATGGCACGCAGGCATTCGCTGCGCGCGGCATGGAAGTGACCCCCGGGTGGGAAACCGTCGAGATGACGATGGACCCATCCGGTTTCGTCGAGGCGCGGATCGGTGCATCTCCACATGGACAGGGCCTGCGCACCACGTTGTCACAGATCATCGCCGACGAACTCGGCACCTCGCCGGAGCGCATCAAGATTGTGCACGGCGACACCGATCGCACGCCCTACGGCTGGGGGACCTTTGCCAGCCGCTCGCTGGTGATCGCTGGCGGCGCGACATTGCTGGCGGCGCGCAAGGTCCGTGCCAAACTCGCGAAAATGGCGGGGCTCATACTCGAGGCATCGGCGGAGGACATCGTGCTCGAAGCCGGCGTCGCGCGTGTCGCTGGAACGGATCGATCCATCCCGATCGTAACGCTAGCACGCACCGCTTATCATCAGATCCACCAGTTCAAGGGCGAGATCGGTCCAGGCATCAACGAGAATGCGACCTATGATCCGCTAGGAACGTTTTCCAATGCCTGCCATGTCGCGGTGGTCGAGGTGGACGTAAAGACCGGCCGCGTGAGGATCGAGAAGTTTCTGGTCGCGGAGGACGCAGGACGTCTCATCAATCCCATGATCGTCGACGGGCAGATCCACGGTGGCGTCGCCCAAGGCATCGCCAACGCGCTATTCGAGGAGATCATCTACGACGACACCGGCAACATCCTTACCGCAAGTCTTGCGGATTATCTCCCGCCAACGGCGCGGGAAATCCCGCCGATCGAAGTCCACCATCTAGAGACGCCGACCCAAGCGTCCGTCACCAAGGCGAAGGGATTGGGGGAAGGTGGTGCGATCGGAGCGCCGGCGGCGGTCCTCAACGCTATCAACGATGCGCTGTCACCATTTGGCGTATCGATCGATGAATTTCCTGCAACCCCGCAACGCATCCATGCGGTGCTGCGCGCAGCCGGCGCACCTGACCGAGGCTTGAGATGAGCGTTGTCGGCCGCTCGGTGCGACGTCTCGAGGACCCGCCGCTGGTGAGAGGGCGCGGCCAGTTCGCGGCCGATGTTGCCTTTCCGCACATGTTGCACATGCGCGTCGTGCGCTCCGCCCACGCGCATGGCCGCATCGTGTCGATCGACGGCTCTGCCGCGGTCGCCCTGCCTGGCGTTGCTGCGGTATGGACGTCCGCCGATGTCGCGGAAATCCCGCCGATCGATTTTCGCCTGACCCGCATTGAAGGCCTGACACCATATCGCCAGCCGATCTTGGCGCGGGCGCGCCTGCGCTATGTCGGCGAGCCGGTAGCGGCGGTGTTCGCGACCGATCCCTACGTGGCGGAGGACGCAACCGATCTCGTTGCCATCGAAGTCGAAGATTTGCCGGTCGTTCTCGACGCGAGCGCAGCGCCTGGCGAGTTCGAGCCGGGCTGCTCGACCGAGCCGGCGATTGTCGAAAAGTCCTATGGAGATGTCGCGGCCGCGTGGCGCGATGCGGCGATCGTGGTGGAACTTGATCTCGCCATCGGGCGGCATTCCGGCGTCCCCTTGGAGACGCGCGGCGCCGTCGCTCGCTACGATGCCGCTCGCGACGTGCTGGAGCTCCACGGCGCGGCGAAAGTGCCGCACTGGAATCGGGACGCCATCGCCCGCATGCTCGGCCGCAGCCCTGCGAGCGTGCATCTGATCGAGGGGCACGTCGGCGGCGGCTTCGGCATTCGTGGTGAGCTCTATCCCGAGGACGTGTTGGTCTGCCTCGCCGCGCTACGCTTCGGCCGGCCGGTGAAATGGATCGAGGATCGGCGCGAGCATTTGATCGCGGCCAATCATTCGCGCCAGCAGCAGCACAAGGTGCGCGCCGCGGTCGACGCCGAGGGCCGCATCCTCGCCATCGATGACGAGTTCTTCCACGACCAGGGCGGTTATGTGCGCACTCACGCGGCGACGGTGCCCGATCTCGCGTCGGCGATGTTGCCGGGGCCGTATCGTGTACCGGTCTATCGGGCCATTGGCCACGTGCGGCTCACCAACAAGACGCCGTGCGGCACCTATCGTGCCCCGGGCCGATTTGAAAGCACATTCGTGCGCGAGCGGCTGATGGACGCGATCGCGGCGCGGCTTGCGATCGATCGGATCGAGATTCGCCGCCGTAATCTCATTGGCAAAGCCGAGATGCCGTACAACCGGCCGCTCGGGACGCTCGGCACCGAGATCGTACTCGATTCCGGCGATTATGCCGGTCTCCTCGACAAGGCGCTCGTAGCCGCCAAATGGCGTGAACTGCAGGATGAGGTTAAGCGCCGGCGCGACGACGGCAAATGCGTCGGCGCGGGACTTGCGCTGTTCGTCGAGAAGAGCGGGCTCGGACCTTACGACGGCGTGCGGGTGTCAGTCGACACGTCGGGTACGGTCGAGGTTGTGACCGGCGCTGCTTCGCTCGGGCAGGGGATCGAGACGGTCGTGGCGCAGATCTGCGCCGATGCGCTTGGGGTCGACTATCGGCGCGTGCGGGTCGTTCACGGCCGTACCGACCGCATTGCATTCGGTATGGGTGCCTTCGCATCGCGCGCCACGGTGATGACGGGCGAAGCGACGCGGCGCGCGGCGGTCGAGGTTCGCACCAAGGCCATCGACGTCGCGGCGGCACTCATGCAGCAAGACGCCAGCACGCTTGCGGTGATCGACGGCAAGGTGGTGCGCCAGGGTGGCGATGGTCCCTCCATCACCCTGGGCGAGATCGCCAAGGCGTTGGAGCCAACATCGAAGCTGCTCGGCTCGCGCCTGCCCGGTCTTTCCGCTGATGGCTGGTTCTTCAGCCAGCACATGACCTACCCTTATGGGGTGCACATCGCGGTTGCCAACGTCGATCGCGAGACCGGCGGCGTGACGATCGAGCGGTATCTGCTCGCCTATGATATCGGCCGGGCGGTTAATCCGATGCTGGTGGAGGGCCAGCTCGCGGGCGGATTCGCGCAGGGGATAGGCGGCACGCTGCTCGAGGAATTCCGCTACGACGAGCGGGGCGAGCCGTTGTCGGTCAATTTCGCCGATTATCTCATGCCAACCGCACGTGAGGTGCCGGCGCTCGACGTGCTGATCACGCAGGACGCCCCTTCCCCGCTCAATGCGCTGGGCTTGAAAGGCGCGGGCGAGGGTGGCGTCAACGCGGTAGGCGCCGCGATTGCGGCGGCCATCGACGATGCGGTCGGAATTTCGGGCGCCATTACCCGCTTGCCGGTGACGCCGCAAAGGTTGCGGGAGATTCTCAAGCGGGCGGAGCGCTGATCCTTCAGGACATCACACAGACAGCAGCCGCCGCTGCGCCGTCATGTCGCTAGCGAGATCGGCCATGCGGCCGTGCCATTGCAACTGTCCCTTCTCCAGAACATAAGCGCGGTCGCAAACGAGCTCCGCGAAATGAATGTTCTGCTCCGATAGCAGCACCGACAGCCCTTCCTTCTTGAGTTCGATGATTGTGTTGGCCATCTGCTCGACGATCACCGGGGCAACCCCTTCGGAGGGCTCGTCGAGCAGCACCAGCAGCGGATTGCCCATCAGCGTGCGCGCGACGGTGAGCATCTGCTGCTCGCCGCCGCTCATATGGGCGCCGCGGCGATCGGGCATGTCGCGCAGATTGGGAAAGATGGTGAAGAGCTTGTCCGGGGTCCACGATGGGGCAGGGCTGCCGTCTGGATGGTGGCGGACCCCTTGCCGGCCGATGTCGAGATTTTCGGCGACGGTGAGGTCGGAGAAGATGCGCCGGTCCTCGGGCACGAAGCCGAGCCCGCGGCGCGCGATCTCGAACGGCTTGAGATAGGAGATGTCTTCGCCGAGAAAACGGACGGTGCCGCTGCGTTGCGGGATCAGCGCCATCAGCGTCTTGAGAGTAGTCGACTTACCGGCGCCATTGCGGCCCATCAGCGCCACCACCTCGCCGCGTCCGACGTGGAAAGAGAGGTCGAACAGAATTTGCGCGGCGCCGTACCATGCCTTGAGCGAGCCCGCTTCGAGTATCGCCGCGCTCATGGTCGCGCCTCGCCGTAGGGTTTATACGTGCGGCCGGTCCCGAGATAGACTTGCTGCACTTGCACGTTATCGCGAATTGCCGCAGCGTCCCCGTCCGCGATCACCGCGCCGCGTGCCAGAACGATGATGCGGTCGGCATAGGCGAACACCACGTCCATCGAATGTTCGGTGAACAACACCGAAATCCCGCGCTCCACCACAAGCCGCTTCACCAATGCGATCAGCTCGTTGCGCTCGCGTGGCGCCATGCCGGCGGTCGGCTCGTCCATCAAGAGAAGCCGCGGCTCGTTGGCGAGGGCGATGGCGAGCTCGACGCGCTTGACGTCGCCATAGGCAAGCTCTTTGCAAGCACGCCTGGCGAACGTGGCCATGCCCACCTGGTCGAGCAGTTCAACCGCCCGTTCGCGGTGGCGCGCCGGGAGCGCTCCTGTGAAGCGGAAGATCTCCGCGTGATGGCTGACCAGCGCGATCTGTACGTTCTCGGCAACCGTCATCGAGCCGAAGATGGCGGCAACTTGAAAGGTGCGGCCGACGCCGAGACGCCAAACATCGCGCGGCTTGAGGCCGACGATGCTGCGGCCGGCAAATTCGATGTCGCCGTGATCGGGCAGGAGTTGTCCGTTGATCATATTGAAGCATGTCGACTTCCCCGCGCCGTTGGGGCCGATCAGCGCCAGGAATTCGCCTTCTCCGACCTCAAAGCTGACATTCTCGACCGCGTGCACGCCGCCGAATGCCTTCGACAGGTTGCGCACGCGCAGCACGCTCATGCCGGCTTTCTCCGCGCCGCAGCACGCTTGCTCAGCGCCCCAACAATGCCGCCCGGGAATACGAGCACCAGCAGCAGGATCACCGCGCCGAGGAGGCCGCGCCAGAAGGCGGTTTGGCGCATGACGTTGTCCTGCAGCACCGTGAATACGGCGGCGCCGACGATCGGTCCGGTCAGGGTTTGGATGCCACCCAAGAGCACCATGACCATGGCGTCGATCGAGCGCGATACCCACGCCACATCGGGCGAGATCGTTCCTTTGGCAAACGCAAAGGTGCCGCCAGCCAAGCCGGCAAACATCCCCGCTATCGCGAAGCCGATCCAGTGCACGCGCTTGACGTTGATCCCGATCGCCTCGGCGCGCAGCACCGAGTCGCGGCCGGCCCGCATGGCGTAGCCGAACGGCGCGAATAGGAAACGCCGTAAGAGCAGAACGCCCGCGACTGCAACGGCAAGCGTCAAGAGGTAAAAGGCCGCACGGCTATCGAACGGCGCCTGCGGCCAGATACCGAGAATGCCGTTCGACCCGCCGGTGACATCCTCCCACTGAAACAGCACGGACCACACGATCTGGGCGAACGCCAACGTCAGCATCGCGAGGTAAACCCCGGAGAGTCGCACCGCAAACCACCCGAACAACAGTGCGCCAAGCAGAGCCGCGATCGGGGCGGCGATAAGCGCGATCGGCGTCGCCGCGGCGAGAAACTTCACCATCAGCGCCGCGCCGTACGCGCCAAGTCCGAAATAGGCAGCATGACCGAAGGAGTGCATGCCGCCGGGGCCCATGATGAAATGCAGCGAGGTGGCAAACAGAATCGCGATCAGTACGTCAATCCCGAGCACCAAGGCGTAGGGCGAGACGTTCGCGAGCGGGAGCAGCAGCAAGCAGATCAGCACGGCCGCCGTTGCCGCCTTGAACGGCAAAGTCGCGGGCCGCATCGGATCATCGATCTCGGCGGGGTTGCGCACGGCGGGTTGCGGCCGGCCGAGCAGGCCATAGGGGCGCACGATCAGCACGATCGCCATCACCAGGAATTCCGCGACAAGCGTGAGCTTGGAGAAGTTCACCGCAAACGTGCCGAAGTGCACCAGGCCGAGCCCGATGCACAGCGCCTTCACCTCGGCGATGATGACGGCGGCGAGGAAAGCGCCCGTGATCGAGCCCATGCCGCCGACCACCACGACGACGAAAGCGTCGCTGATGACCACGAGATCGAGCCCAAGATTGGCCGGCTCGCGCGCCACCTGTAGCGCTCCACCGAACCCGGCGAGAAAGGCGCCGAGCATGAATACCACGGTGAAGAGCATGGCCTGGTTGACGCCGAGCGCGCCGACCATCTCGCGGTCTTGCGTGGCGGCGCGGATCAGGCGGCCGAAACGGGTCTTGGCTAGCATTAGATGAATCAGCAGCAAGACCAGCGGACCGATAGCGATCAGGAAAAGGTCGTAGGTCGGAAAGTTGCGTCCAAGAATTTCCACCGAGCCGCGCAAACCCGGCGCGCGTGGCCCGAGCAGGTCTTCCGGTCCCCAGATGTATTGCACCGCATCGTTGATGATGAGCACCAACGCAAAGGTGGCGAGCAATTGAAACAGCTCCGGCGCCTGATAAATGCGGCGCAGCAACAGCAGCTCGATGAGCGCCCCCAGCGCGGCCACCAGCAACCCGGCGGCGACGATGCCACCCCAAAAGCCGAGCCCGTTGCCGACCTTGATGGCAAAAGTCGCGGCGAGATAGAGCCCCAGCATGTAGAACGAGCCGTGGGCGATATTGATAATGCGGGTGACGCCGAAAATGAGCGAGAGTCCCGCGCCTACGAGGAATAGGCTCGATGCCGCGGCAAGGCCGTTGAGCGCCTGGAAGAGAAGAGCTTCAAGACTCATGACGAGCGCTCGCCGTTACAGCACCCTCTCCACAAGAGGAGAGGTCGCTGTAACGACGACCACGCTTGCCGTCCCATTGTCTTGAATATGCGGGACAACGATCCGATTGGTCGGAATGCGGGTGCACTCAATTCATCGCCGCGGCCGGACGCAGCTTCTTCACCTCCTCGTCGGATGGCATCACGCTCGTGCCGTCGACATACTTGAAATCGGTCATCGTCCCCTTGCCGTCTTTGAGCCCGATCTTGCCGACGAAGGCGCCCAGCGTTGCCTGATGGTCGTTGCCGCGGAATTCGAACGGCCCAAACGGCCCCTCGACCTTCAGCCCGCGGAAGGCGGCGACGAGCTTGTCCGTGTCGGTGGAGCCTGCTTTGCTGATGCCGGCGGCAAGCGAGTTGATCGTATCGTAGCCGACCACTGAACCCAGCCGAGGATAGTCGTTCCAGCGCTTCTGATAGGCCGCCACGAATGCCTTGTGTGCCGGCGTGTTGATCGCATCCCAGGGATAGCCGGTGACGATCCATCCGACCGGCGCCTCGTCCTTGAGTGGATCGAGATATTCCGGCTCGCCCGACAGCAGGCTGACGACGGTACGGTTCTTGAACGTGCCGCGAGTCGTGCCCTCGCGCACCAACTTGGCGAGGTCACCGCCGAACAGCACGTTGAAGATGGCGTCGGGCTTCGCATCGTCGACCGCCTGCGCGACCGCGCCGGCATCGACCTTGCCGAGCGGCAGCGCTTGCTCGGTCACGAACTCGACGTCCGGCTGGGCTTTCTTAAGCATCTCCTTGAACCAGGTCGCGGCCGACTGGCCGTACTCAAAGTTGGGATAGATCAAGGCCCAGCGTTTTTTCTTCGCTGCGACGGCATCGGGCATCAGCATCGCTACCTGCATGTAGGTCGAGGGCCGCAGGCGGAACGTGTACTTGTTGCCGTTCTGCCAGGTGATCTTGTCGGTGAGCGGCTCGGCCGCGAGAAAGAACACCTTCTCCTTTCCGGCGAACTCGGTGACGGCGAGCCCGATATTGGAGAGGAACGTGCCGGCGATGATGTTGGTTCCCTCGCGGGTGACGAGCTCATTGGCCACGCGGACCGCATCGCCGGGGCTCGCGCCATCGTCGCGGGATACAACTTCGAGCTTCTTGCCGAGGACGCCGCCCTTGGCATTGATGTCCTCGACCGCGAGTTCCCATCCTCTCTTGTAAGGCTCGAGGAACGCAGGCTGCGCCTTATAGCTGTTAAGCTCTCCGATCTTGATCGTGTTCTGCGCGACGGCGGGCGTGCCGAGACAGAGGGTGCTCGCTGTGGCCAGCCAAAAGAGCCGAGATCCGATGCTCATGCGGTACTCCATGTCGTGAGGTTTGCAAACCGTGCAGTCTTGCGCTTGTCGACAAGTAGTGAACCGGGCCAAAAGCTTGTCAAGGTCGCTTGATCGCGCAGGCGAGGGCCCCTCACCCATTCAGGAATGTTTGCAACGGCTGAGCTGCCCTATCCCCGCCGCGCGGGGCGAGGCGCAGTCAGTCGCATCGTTTCACTTGCGATCGCGCAGGCGATCCATCAGCGATTTTTCTTGGCCGCCGTCGACCTCGATTTGGGTGCCATTGACCATGTGCATCAGCGGCGAGGCTAACATGACCACGAGGTTTGCGACCTCTTCGACTTCGGCAATGCGGCCCAGCGGGATTGAGGCCGGAGCAAGTTTGTCGGCCTCCTCATACGAGAGTTTCATGTCGCGCGACATTGCCGTGACCAACCCGGCCCAGCGCTCGGTCCGCACCGGCCCGGGATTGACCGCGCAGAAGCTGATGTTGTGCTTGCCGTATTGGCCGGCGAGCGAGAGCGTGAGGTTCTGTCCCGCTGCATTGGCGGCGCCCGGTGCGATCTCCCAGTACGATGGTTTGACGCCGTCATTGCCGATCAGATTGACCACGCGGCCGCCGCCCTGCTTGACCATGATCGGGAGGACGTAACGCAGGCAGCGCACATAGCCCATGAACTTGAGCTGCAGCGATTGTTCCCAATCAGCTTCCGACAGATGTTCGAGTACCCCGCCGGGCGAGGAGCCGGCATTGTTCACCAGGATGTCGACTCGGCCGAGCGCCTTGTGCGCTTGCGTCACGAAATTCTTGGCATCGGCGTCCTTGCTGAGATCGGCGGGGATCGGCACGATCCGGCGATTCGTTTCGCGCGCGATCTCGGCCGCCGCCTTCTCGAGCGGCTCCTTGCGGCGTGCGCAGATTGCGACATCAACGCCCTCTTGCGCGAGCGCGCGGGCGATGCCCTTGCCGATTCCCGCGCTGCCGCCGGTCACCAGCGCGGTCTTGCCGTCGAGCTTAAGGTCCATCTCGGTCTCCTCGTGCGGTCTGCCTTGGTTATCGGCTCAGGCCGGTTTATGCGCGAGCCAGCGGCCCGCCTCCGCCGCGGCGAACAACTCGGCAAGCGCGGCATTCACCGCCGCCGGCTCCTCGCTGTTGATAGTGTGCCCTGCCCGCGGCAGGACCAAGAGCGCCGCCGTCGGCGCAGTGCGCTTGATGAAGAGACTGCCGTCGAGGCAGAGATCGTCCTCGTCGCCGACAATCACCAGGAGCGGCACCGAGAATTGCTTGAGATCGGCTTCCATCTCCCACAGCGTCGGGCGCTTGAGCTGAAGGTTCAGCATAGTGAGCGCGTGCCCCTCGGCCGAGTGCTCCGCGAGCTTGCGCGCAAATTCGGTCCAGCCGCGCGGATCCTTGTGCTTGAACGCCTGGCGCATGGGCGCATCGGCGTATTTGGCGCCCGCGACGGCGATGCCTTCCTCGGCAAACATTTTTCCGGTCTCCGCCGCCAATGCCTTCATGGCATTGCGCGTCTCGAGGTCGGCTGCCGAACCCCAACCGCAACCCGCGGCGGCCACCGACAGGCAGCGCTGCGGATACCGAATGCCGACGTGCAGTGCGGTGTAGCCTCCCATGGAGTGCCCGACCACGTGCGCCTTGTCGATGCCAAGCGCGTCCATCACGGCGATCACGTCGTCACGCGCGATCTCTTGCGAGTACCGGGCGGGATCGGACGGCACGTCCGAGGGCGGATAGCCGCGCTGACTATAGGTGACGCAGCGGTGATGGCGACAAAAGTAGCGCACCTGCGGCTCCCAACTGCGGTAGTCGCCAGCATATTCATGCACGAAAACGACCGGCGTCCCCGAGCCGACCGCCTCGACATAAAGCTTCACGCCGTCCGGTGCGGAAATCTTCGCCATTGCGGAGTTTTCAAGTGCGGCTCGAGCGGCGCGACGTTGCGCAGCGGCAGAAGGCTAGTGGAGCGGCTTGGCGTCCGCAATGGCGGGCTTAGCGCGACATGTGCGCCCTGGCCGCATTGCCGACCGCTTCGACGTCGTCGCCCGCATCGAGGAAGGCGACGATGCGGCAGGGACAAGCTTCGAGGCCTTGGTAGCGCCAAGGGAACGCGCCGATCAGCGCCCGCTTGTTGAGCATGAGCTCGATGTCGCCGCCGAGGTTCTCGGCGTGCAGCAATCCCTCCTGGAACGCCCAGCTGTGGAACGGAAACACGTCGGCGACCACCCGCCGTCCGGACCTCTTGTGGATGTATTCGAAGGTGCCGAAGAACTCGGCCGGAGTTTTGCCGTGGAGCTTGGTGAATTGCGCGGCAATATCGGGCCGCATAGCGCGGATCGACGTGTTCATGGCGTGATCGCACGACCCCGTATCCATCCCCCACCATTTGATCTTTTTCTTCAGCATCCAATGCAGGGTGTCGAGATTGGGGCCGGGGTGAAAGCAGAAATACTTCACCAGGTCCTGCTGTGGGCGGCCTTCGTAGTGGCGGTGCCAGCCCGTATGCAGCAGCAGGATGTCGCCGTCGCGAATATCGGCGCCCGCGCTTTCGATGATCTCCGGCGTGATCACGGCCCAGTCAGACATCTTACCGGAAATATCGACCACCACGCCGCGATTGAGCAGATAATCGAGCGGCAGCGAAGCCATATCCCCCTTGGGATCGTCGGTCGCGTGCATGGCGCCGTCGAAATGGGTGCCGACGTGAAGGGCGGTCTCGATGCGCTGCGCGACGATCGTCTGCGTCTGCAGGTTCTGCGCGTAATACATCCTGTTGCCGGCGTACCCGACCCATCCCGGGGTGTGCACGTTCATCACGTGGCTCATGTCGACGATTTTCATCGCTTACCTCACGCCTTCGTCTTCAGAAACTGAGCGCCGAACGCACCGCAATCACCCACGCGTTCGGTCGCAAGCTTCCGTCGTTGTTGAGAACACCGCCGCCAGGACGGATGATGTATTGCACCTCCGGCTGCAGCATCCACCAGGGCGCCAGCTGCGTCTGATAAATCATCTCGATCATGGTCTCGCCGCTGCGCACCGGATAGAAAAAATTTCCGAACAATCCGATATCGGAATCAAGTCCGCGAGCGTTGTCACCGACGCGAGCGTAGGCTGCCGCAACGCCGACCTTGTCATTTGGCCGAGGCGCGATGAGGCCTTTGTAGATGAAGCCTCCGTCGGCGTAAAAATTGATCAGATTGCGATCGTTCGGCACACCGCCGGCGCGAACGAACGCGGAGAGACCTTGGTCGTCGCTGCCGGGCACGCGATAGAGCATCTGATCGATGACGCCGTAGACGCCGCCATCGCCGGTGTGATTGAGGGGGATGCCGGTCGACTGCGGGTCGGCCAGCGACAGGCCGGTATTGTCAAAGCGCTGATCGCCGAAGCGCGGGCGGGTGTGATACCAGGCGCCGATGCGGTACGCGCCGGGAAGTCCTTTGGCGTTCTTTCCTTGGTTCGGCAAATAGCTCGCCTCCGCGATGAAGAAGGCGCCGCCGCGAAAGCTGATGACGGTTCCGGTCGGAAGCGCTGTCGGCTGATTGGAGCCGTTGCCTCCACTGGGATCGCCGCTGAATACCGCGCCTTGGAATGCCCACTCGTCCGCTGGCGTGACCCGGATGCGAAGGCCGGGAGCGGGAAGCGGATAGGCCGGTCCTCCTGCGGGAAGATTGGCGGCGAGAAACGTCGGCCAGCTGATGCCGTTGTTGATGAAGTTCGCGGCCGTCTGGCTCTGCAGAAACTGGCTGTCGGCCGACATCAGCCCTACGCGAACGGACAAGCGTTCTTTGAAGTTCTGTTCGTACCAGAAGGAATAGAGGCGCGCGACCGGACCGGCTTCCAGGTTGGAGACAGCGAGAATATTGCCGAGATAGGTTGGACTGAAAAACGGCCCATGGGTGATGAGGCCGTGAGTGTGGAACTTGCCACCCTCCCAGCCGAGGAGCTTTTGCAGATCGAGATCGAGTTGCGGCTGAAAAATTCCGATCCCGACGGCGCCCGGGCCAATTCCGCCGCGGACATTGGCGAGAAAGTCGTTGGTATAATTCAGCGTGATGTTCATGCCGTTGCGCTCGAGGTCGGACCGCAGTCCGCCCCAATCGCCGGTCAAGGTGGCGGGCGCAGACGCTGGGGGAGGCTCCGATCGGTGGCCCTGTGCCCGGGCCGGTAAGACAGATTGCGCTAGGAAGCCGAAACACAGCGCCGCAGCGGCGAACGTCCACCCCCAACGACGTCCGGCAATCGTATCCATAACCGCCCCGCCCCCCGGAGTGATTTTGCAGGCGAGTTTCCGCTGTGATTCAGGCAAAATGTTGTGGCCGAGTCGCGGGTGATGTGCGTCGGGAAGGGGAGAAGATTCGATGCTGGATGGCGTGATGCTGCTGTGGTTTATCTTGACGGCGGCGGCGCTGCTGTTCGTGGCTGTGGACATCCGCGCCACGCCAGAGTCTCCGGTGCTCAAATGGGGATTCGTGCTTGTGACCGCCTATACCGGAGTGGTCGGTGCATTCCTTTACGTGCTCGGCTGTCGCGAGCCGCTCCCCGGCCTGCACGAACGCTACGTTGCCGCGCGCTGGCGGCAGACGCTGGGATCGACCATGCATTGCGTCGCCGGCGATGGCGTCGGCATCATCGCCGGTGCGGTGCTCTCAAGCGTTTTCGGGATTGCTGGCTTGGCCGAGGTCATCCTCGAATACGTTCTCGGCTTCGCCTTCGGCTGGACCATTTTCCAGGCGCTGTTCATGCGCGACATGGCCGGAGGCTCGTACCTGCGCGCGCTCAAAAGCACGTTCATATCGGAACTGCTGTCGATGAATCTGCTGATGGCGGGAATGGTGCCCACGGTAATGGCACTTAAGTCGCGGATTCCGTCCGCTGCCGATCCCGCGACCCCGCAATTCTGGTTCGTGATGTCGATGGGGTTGCTTGTGGGCTTCATCGTTGCTTATCCGATGAATTGGTGGCTGGTCGCCTACCACCTCAAGCACGGCATGATGACGGTGCGACCGGCGGCCGCGGCAGCGAACGGAGCGCACGCCGGAATGGATGCCGCGCCAACCATGACGATGGACGGTAAGGCTCCGTGGCCGCCGGTGCCAATAATGACGCTGCTATCCTTTGTCGCGTTGGCCGCAGGCGTGGCGATCGCTTTCTTATTGCGCGCAGCCTGAGCGAAAGTCCGCCGCGACTTCACGACGGCACGGACAAGCTATAACGTCCACCGCAGATAGGGCCGCGCTATTCCGAGGAGGCCTAGTCATGCTTTCACGCCGTGCATTCCTATCCGCGCTCGCGGCTTCGAGCGCTACCACGCTTGCGCGCGCGCAGAGCGCGAAGGAGCTTTCGCCGACGGTGCTGCGGATCGAGCGGCGCAGTATCGAGGTGAACGGCAAGCCGGCATCGGTTTTCGGCGTCCGGCAACCCGACGGCACCTTCGGGATCAGAACCGAGGTGGGGAAGCGCTTCCGGGTGCGTCTGGAGAACAAAATCGACGAGCCGAGCCTGATCCATTGGCACGGCCTCACCCCGCCATGGCAACAGGATGGCGTTCCCGGAGTCTCCGGGCCGCCGATCGCGTCGGGGGCCAGCGCCGATTACGACTTTCCATTGCGCTTCGGCGGCACCTTCTGGATGCATTCCCATCAGGGCTTCCAGGAGCAACTTTTGATGGCGTCACCGCTGATCATCCGCGATCAGCGCGACCGCGCCGACCAGCAGGAAGTCATCATCATGCTGGCGGACTTCAGCTTCACGCCGCCCGAGCAGATCTTCGCGGAACTCAAGAAGAGCGGCATGGCTCCGGGAATGGCAATGGACAAACCGGATCTGAACGACGTGAAATACGATGCGTTCCTGGCCAACGACCGCACGCTCGCCGATCCCGAGGTGGTCAAAGTCGAGCCCGGCGGACGCGTGCTCTTGCGCGTGATCAACAGCTCCTCGATGAGCGCGTTCCATGTCGATCTCGGCGCGCTCGACGGGGAATTGATCGCGGTAGATGGATTCCGCACCGTGCCGGTGAGGGGGCGACGTTTTCCCATTGCCGTGGCGCAACGGCTCGACATCCGGCTGGTCATTCCGCGCGCGGCGGCGGCCCATCCCGTGCTCGCGCTGCTCGAGGGAGATAACAAGCAAACGGGCATCATCCTGCGTGTGGGCGATGCGCCGGTCGCACGCATCTCCGACAGGGCCAACGTGGCGTCTCCGGCGCTCACGCTCGATCTGGAAAGTCGGCTGCGGGCGCTCGAGCCGCTCAAGCCGCGCAAGGCCAACCGCGTTCACACTCTCAACCTCACAGGCGAGATGGCCGGCTACCGCTGGTCGCTCAACAATGTTTCCTGGAGCAAGGATGTGCCGCCGTTACCTATCGCGCAGGGCGAGCGCGTCGAACTCATCTTCGTGAATCAGACGCGCATGCCGCATCCGATGCACCTACACGGACATGAATTTCAGGTGGTGGAGATCGACGGCAAGCGCTTTGCCGGCGCGGTGCGCGACACGGTGTTGGTGCCGCCCGGCCGCCGGGTCGTGGTGGCCTTCGACGCCAACAATCCCGGCCTGTGGGCGCTTCATTGCCATCTGCTGTACCATCTCGAGGCCGGGATGTTCACGACGCTTCGCTACGTGTGACGGCGAACACACGCTGCGCCCTCTCCAGCAATTGCGGGGAGAGGGCCACAGAGAGCGTCGTTGTGCACTGAGCGTGTGTCCTAAAGCGTGCACGAGCGCGTGTGCTTCATGTGCTCCAGCGTTCGCGGGACAATAACGCAATCGTGGTGGCCGCCATTGCTCGGCCAGATGCCGACCAATTCGTCGGTCTCGGTATCGATGAAGGCTATCCCGCTTGAGAGCCGCTGGAAGCCGCTGAACACGCCGACCACGTATTTGCCGTCGTAGGTCACCGCCAGCGTTTGCATGTCCGGCCCGATGCCTTGAATCTCCTTTTTGATTCTCCAGGTCTTGGTGTCGACCACCATGATGCCGCTGGTGGCGGGCGAGGGGTGCAGGATCGAAAGGTAAAGCTTTGAACCATCCATGGAGAACACCATGTGGAAGGGATTCGGGTATTTGCCCACCCACAGCGGATCCTCGATATGCGCGACCTTCTTCCAATTGCGGGGATCGGGGTCGCTCGAATCGAAGACCGAGCAGTTGTTCTCGCGCAGATTGTTCATCATGCAGAGGAACGTACCGTCGGGGGAGAAGCCGACCTCGTGGCCGGGCGAGAAGATCTTGTCGAACGTCACCTCCCAGTGATCGTTGTCGATCTTCTTGACGGGATATTGGTTAGGTGCGTCTTTGTTGAACTGGAGGAACGCAACCGGCTCGAAATTTTTCTCGGCATCGAGGATCACTTGGCCTCCGCACAGCCGCACCACGGTCGAGGCCCAGCGGCCGCTCGGGTGCCAGATGGTGCCGTCGGCGCCGCAGAGACTGAAAACATCGTCCCCCGGAAGCGTCCCCTCCTCGACGAACAACTCGCCCATCGGCACCATTTCCCATTCGATCTTCTGGCCTTTGGTGCCGAGATAGTCGTATTTGTCGGTTGTCGGATCGGGATAGATCTTGGAGATCTTGAGCACGCCGCCTTTCTGCCAGGCATCGGAGAGGACGCGCGCGTTCGGCACCCAATCGTATTTGAGGGCGGCGATGACGCGCGATGTGCGCCGATCGAAACAAGCAGCGATATCCTTCTGCCCGTCGGTGACGAAATAGCGCTCCGCCGTCTTGGGATCGATGGTGACGTGCACGCCGAGACCCAATCCCGTCGTCTCCGCCACGTTCTCGAGCACCTCCATTTGCGCGCCGTCATAGCGTACGCGATAGATGTTGAAGCCTTCGTCCGGCGCCTCGATATGGGTCGGAATGCCATAGATCAGCGAGTTCTTGCCGCCTTGGGTGCTATTGATCCATTCGAAACCCTTGGCCGGATCCGCGCTTGGGAACGCGCAGAGATGATGTGAAATCGGGTTGTAGTCGCCGTAGTTCCAGTACGAGACCCAGGCAAGCGCTCTGCCAGTATTGAGGTTCACCGCATAGGTGCCGCCGCCCATCTTGGTCGGCATCAGCAGAACCCAGTCGCCGAAGCGGCGACCGCGCACATCGGCCTGCGGGTTGACCAATTCGCGATCTATGGGATGACGCTGCGGCTCGGTATAGGTTGCGCCCGCGTGCCTTGCCCCGTGATCAGGAATGCTTTGACCGCTGAGCATGGGATAACCGAGCGTGACCGCCTCGCCAACCACCGCAGTGCCGGCCGCCCATGTCAGGAGACTCCTCCGGTTGAGCTTCTTCGGGCCAGGCTGCGATACCGGTATCGCCTGAGACGCAGCTGCCGCCTGCGTCTTCTCCTGCTCATCGCGTGCGGTCTTTTGCCGTAGATAGTCCGAAAACTGCTCATTGTCCTGCTGCGCCACCTCGGCCTGACGCTTGAGGTAGATCTGCTCGGCGGTGAGCGACCCCTTCGTCTCGCTCTCCAGTTCGATTTTCATTTGCGGCAGATTGACATCGTGCTCTTTCAACTTCGGCTTGCGCCCATCGGACATGGCCCAGCTCCCTGTCTTCCGTAAGGTAGTCAAGTTCGATTGCACAATAATGTCGCGCGCCGATCAAGATCGGCTGCGATGCCGCGAATGGCGCTGTCTGCTCAGTGCGGCGGCATGGGAATCCAGACCGGCGGCTTTCCCGAAAACCGTATTCGTTTCAATACGACTTCGTCGGCAACGTCGAACGGCCTGAGGTAGACGTAATAATTGTCCTTACGCTCGAAGACATCGCCGGTCGGCGTGCTGCTCGGACTGACCAGCATCGAGCCGGAGAAGCGCACGTGCATGTAATTGGGAAGGAGCTGCGCGAAATCGCGTACACGCGCGTCGAAACGATAGCGATAGGTATGCTTTCCCTCGATTCTTGTAATGCCGGTCGCGCTATCGTCGCGCGCGGTCAGCGGCAGTTCCTGCCACACGCTTGCGACCTGCACATAGGCGCGCATTTCCGGAGCCATGACGTAGATCGGCTCGCCGCCCACGTTCTGGAGATAGGTGGTCAGTTCGTAGTGCCCTTCGCCGAGATCGGCGACCGACTGGACGTCGCCGCGAAGGCGGTTGAGCGCCAAGTGCTGGAGCGCCGCGATGCGGGCGGCGCGCTCGCGTACCCGCATGGCCTGATATTTCTCGACCCCGAAGTCGACGGCGAGAACGGCGGCGAAGATCACGGCGGCGGCGGCCAGAAAGAGCCTCACTCCACGCCACAAGCTCTCGCCTAGACGAATGGGCACATGCACGGCCTGCTCGGGCCGCGCCGCATCAAGCCCCGTCGGGCCAATGCGCCGCCGCGGCGCCGCTTCAATCTGCGGCAGATCGCTCGGCGCCAGAGTGCCTTGCCGCATCTCGAAGCAGCGCTCGGCGCGCTTGGCGAGTTTGAGATCGTGGGTGACGAGGACGAACCCGAACGACTCTATGCGCCGCAAATCTTCGAACAGATCGATGATGCCTGTTTCGGTGTCCTCATCGAGGTCGCTCGTCGGCTCATCGGCAAGCAACAGCGGCGGTGCATTGATGAGCGCACGCGCGACGGCGACCCGGCGCTGTTCTCCGCCGGACATGCTATCGGGATAGGCGTCGGCACGGTCCGCCAGGCCGACGCGGGCGAGCAGGTCATGCGCCCGCATGTAGGCCGCCTCGGCCGACATGGTGCGGCCGAGCAGCGCTGGAACGGCGACGTTGTCCGCCGCCGTCAAGTTCGACAGCAGGCTCGGGAACTGGAACACGAAGCCGACCTGGCGGGCGCGAAAGGCCGCACGCTCGGTTTCGGAGAGCGTCCACACGTCGGTGCCATCGAACAAGAGCCTGCCTTCGGTCGGGGGAGTCAGGGCGCCGAGCATGGCCATCAGCGTCGACTTGCCCGAGCCGGAGCGGCCGACGATCGAAATGAACTCGCCAGGCTGCAGCTCGAGACTAGCGCCGCGCACGGCCGCATAGCCGGGAGCAGCGCCGTACCGCTTGGTCAGCGATTGCGCCGACAGCGTCATCGCGCCTCCGACTGAATGAGCGCATACGGCGCCATGCGCCGGACCCGCCAAGCGGGCACGAAAGCGCCGAGGAGACCGAGCAGGACCGAGAACATGATGACCAGGAGCGCTCCGGCTTGGAGCACCGCGGCCGGCGGCCAGGAGAATGGGACGCCAAGCAGCGCGAAATAGAAGCCGAGCGAGCGGGCAAACGTCAGCAATATCGCGGCGCCGAAGGCGAGACCGGCGAGCCCGCCCAGGCCGGTGATCAGGGCCGCTTCCGCAAGGATGATCGTCACGATCTGACTGGACTTTCCTCCCATTGCGCGCAGCAGGCCAACCTCGCGATAGCGTTCTTGCACGATCGCGGAGAACAACAGGGCAAGGAGGATCAACAAAGCGGTGAGCTCCAATCCGGTGAAGACGGCCATGCCGATGAGCAATGTGTTCAGCGCCTGGCGCGAGGACGTGAGCACTCCGTTGCCTTCGACGATCTTCACGTCCGGAAGCTGGGCCAGTGCGAACTTGACGTCCGCCGCCTTGGCCACGGGCGACAATTGCAACAGGAAGGCGGAAACCCGGTCGAGCTGCAGGTTTCCCGAGCAAGCGTCGGCGTGACTCTTGCCTCGAACGGCCGGCGCATCGTCGACTTTCGCGGACACGTCGGGTTTGGCCGGCGCGTCCGATCTGCGGCAGAACGAAACAACCTCGGCCGGTGCGTCGAAACTAAGAAAATAGGATTCGTCGAACGGGCCGACCCCTGTTTTGCCGAGACGGCCGGAAATGCGCATCGCCATCCCGCAGACGCTCACGGTTTCGCCGAGCCGGGCGGGCAGTGCGCCGCCGGCAATCAGTCCTTCGACCGGGCTGGCCTGCCGCGCCTCTAGCCAGCTCAGCACTGAAAAATCCCGCGTAGGGTCGAAGGCAATGAGAGTGGCGCTATTCCCCTCGACCAACGTCGGCACGACACGCTGCGGCGCCACGCGCGCGACGCCGGGAACGGCGGCAATGCGCTGCGCGAGCTCGGCGGCAAGCGTCTCATCGGTGGGCTGCACCGTGAGCAGGCTCGCGGTGATATTTACCAAGGTGGCGCGCGGGACAACGAGCAGGTCGGCGCCCATACGCGAGAAGCTTTGTGTCATGCCCTGCCACAGCGCCCAGCCAGCGACGAAACTCGCAAAGCCGATGCCGACCCCGAGCATGACGGCGGCGCCGAGAAAGATCGCGCGTAGGCGGCGGCGGCCGACGTTCTGCGCGGCCAACCGGATCAGCAGCCAAAGGTCGTTTCGCGACATCTCGCTCCCCTCGGCAGTCTATTCTCCGAGGAGAACGTCTCTGGCCTCGTTGATCTCCAGGCTCAGATAAGCAGTGCCGCCGCGTTGCGGATCGAGGAGTTCCTCCAGGCGACGGTGCGCCGCGCCGATCTCCTGCGCGTCTGCGCTCGGCGCAAGCCCCAACACCTCGAACGCTTGTTCGCGGGACATGCGCAGATGCCCGTTGCCGTCCCGCTTCACCGTTGGTCCCGTGAGACGGGCGTCGCCAGTCTTATAGTCGAGCTGCGAGCCGGCTTGCGCGAGGTAGAGCCGCAGCACCGCAATCGACTGCCGGACCAGCTCCGGATCAGGCGCGCGAGGGGCTGAAAATCCGGAATCCTGCGTGCGAGAGGCAAAGTCGCTTCTCGCCGTGTGGAGCGGTCCAAACAGCACGCGCCAGCGCGGCGCGGCCTGCACGAAAACCGGCAGCAGGAAGGCCGCGAGCATCATCGCCCACGTCCAGCGGCCGGTGGTAGCGAGCCACGCCAAGAGACCCAGCGCGAGCGCCACAAGCGCGATGAGCGCCCAGCGCCCCGAATTGATGATCGCGCGCGGATCGGCGTTGAGAATCCAGCCGCCCATCTTGACCGCCGACACGAACAAAGAGAGCGCAAGCGTGGCGTATGCGACGACCGTCAAATCCATGGTACGTTGTCCTCTTCGGCCATCAATACATCCTCGTTGCCGTTTCGGTCGCGTCCTGCGCACCCGAATCGATCTTAAGTCGGTTGGTGCATTATGGGATAGCTCCGCGCTCGCCTACTCCTTGACGGCGCCCGTCATCGCCGAGACGTAGTGCTCGACGAAGAAGGCGTAGAGAATTACCAGCGGCAGTGAGCCGACCAGCGCGCCAGCCATAAGCGAGCCCCAGCGATAGATGTCGCCGTCGACGAACTCGTTGACGATCGCCACCGGCACGGTCTTGTGCTCGGTCGAGGAAATGAAGGTGAGCGCGTAGATGAATTCGTTCCAGCACAGCGTGAAACAGAAGATGAAGGCGGAAATCAGCCCCGGCACCGCCAGCGGCAGGACGATTTTCGTCAGGATTTGATAACGGCTCGCGCCATCGATCAGCGCGCATTCCTCGAGTTCGAACGGGATGGTCTTGAAATAGCCCATCAACAGCCAGGTCGAGAACGGGATCAGGATCGTCGGATAGGTAAGAATCAACGCGAAGGGCGTGTCGAACAACCCATACTGGAACACGACGGTCGAGAGCGGAATGAACAGGATCGATGGCGGGATCAGATAGGCGAGGAAGATCGCGCCGCCGACCCAGCGCGCCCCCCTATATCGCAGCCGCACGATCGCATAGGCCGCGAGGACGCTGGCGACGATCGAGACGATAGTGGCAGTGATCGCGACCAGCATCGTGTTCATGAGCCAGAGCGGGTAATGCGTTCCGAACAGGAGCTTGTCGATGTGCTTGAGCGTCGGGGTCCAGGTCCAGAACGGATTGAAGCGGTCGAGGTCGAGCAATTGCTCGTCCGGTTTGATGGCGGTGAGTGCCATCCAATAGAACGGGAACAGCAGCACGAAGACGATTAGTGACAGCGGCAGATAGAGTGTCACCAGCCGGCGCGGCAGCGTTTGCAGATAACTCATGCCTTCGGTGTGGTCGGCGGTGACGCCGGACAGCACCGCTTGCGGGCTTGCAACTTTGGATGCGAGCACGTCAGTCATTGCTCTCTCCATGTTGCCATTTGCGGCGCTGCAGCCCGAACCACGAGATGAGAATCGCAGCGAGCAGGAACGGGATCATCGCGGTGGCAATGGCTGAGCCTTCGCCGAGATAGCCGCCGCCGATCGCGCGCTGGTAACCCAGCGTCGCCATCAAATGCGTCGCGTTGGCAGGGCCGCCGCGCGTCAGCACCCAGATGAGCTGGAAATCGGTGAACGTGAACAGCACCGAAAAGGTCATCACCACCGCGATGATGGGTGTGAGCAGCGGATAAGTGACGTAGCGAAACCTTTGCCATGGCGTGGCGCCGTCGATTGTGGCCGCCTCATAGAGCGAAGGCGACACGGTCTGCAGGCCCGCGAGCAGCGTGATCGCAACGAACGGCACGCCGCGCCAGATATTGGCGAAGATCACCGACCAGCGTGCGTTCCAAGTGTCGCCAAGAAAATCGATATTTGTCGCGATCAGCCCGATCTTGCGCAGCGACCACGACACGATGGAGAACTGGCTGTCGAAGATCCACCAGAACGCGATCGCCGAGAGAACCGTCGGCACGATGAACGGGATCAGCACGACCGAGCGGATCAGCGCTTTGAACGGCATGTTGTGGTTGAGCAGCAGCGCGAGATAAAGCCCGATCGCGAATTTGAATACGCTGGCCACGCCGGTGTAGAGCAAGGTGTTGAACACCGAGAGCCAAAACACTGAGTCGTCCCACAGCCACGCGTAATTCTCGAGGCCGACGAACTCCCCGCCTCGGCCGATGCGAGCATCTGTGAACGAAAGCCACACGCCAAGCCCGAGCGGATAGGCCAGGAACAGCAACAGAAACGCCGCCGCCGGGAGCATGAACCACAAGGCGAGCCACTCGCGGTTGGCCTTGAGCCGGTCCCATGCGCTGACCTCGCCGGTCAGGCCGGCGGGCATCGCGTGCTTGAGGGCAAGGTCGGCCATCAGAGTTCACATCAGATTGTCAGGCATCAGGGTCAGTGTGTCAGGGATCAGGGTCGGAAATCAGGAATTCGCCTGTCTCACTCCGATCCCTGACTCCTGTTCCCTGATCCATGATCACCGGTAAATGCGCAAGGCCTGGCGCTCGGCGATTTTGATCGCGGACTTGGGGTCCTCCCGTCCGGTGCAGACATTGGCGAACATGTCGACGATGATGAAATCGGCGAGCGCGGCGGCTGCCTTCTCTCCCACCGAGCCAAGACCGCCGGCGGTGAGCGTGCGCTTGGCCGCCTCGCCGAAAATCGTGTTCTTGGGATCGGAGGTCCACACCGGGTTGTTGTCGTAGGCGTTGAGCGGGTGCGTGAGATAGCCGACCGACGCCTCCAGCCACTTGTTGTATTGATCCGCCTCCATCAGGTAGGCCAAGAGCGCTTTGCAGGCCTGCGGATACTTGCTGTAGGTCATGGCCAGCATCGGAAAGCAGACATGAAACTCCGTCGGCTTGCCGACGGGTCCGACCGGCCACAGCGCGTGATCCATATCCTCGGCGATGCTCTTCTTGCTGGGGTCGACCTTCGCGGCGGCGTAGATCGAGATGCCGTTGTTGGTCCAGGAAATCTCGCCGGCGAGGAAGGCCTTGTTGTTGAAGGCGTCATTCCACGCTGCCACGCCCGGGATCATGTTGTCGTAAAGCTGCTTGGCGTATTCGAGCGCTTTGACGGTTTCCGGCGAATTGAGGATCACCTTGTCGTTCTTGTCGACGAGATTGCCGCCGTGTGCCCACAAGCACCAATGCACCCAGGTATTGGCGTCGCCGGTGGCGTGGCCGAGCGCCATGCCGCCCGGCGTGTTGTTGCGCTTGGTCGCCTTGGCATATTCGAGAAACTCATCCGTCGTCGCCGGAAACTTCGAGAAGCCCGCCTTTCTCAACGCCGAGATGCGGTAGTTCATCATGTTGCCGCCGAAGCAGATGGGGATGGCGATCCACTTGCTGCCGCTCTTGCCATAGGCCACCGCACTCGGCACCCAGCCGCCGTATTTCTTGCCGAGATAATCCGCGACGTCGCTCACGTCGATGCATTTCTGCGGGAACAGATGCGGCAGCGAGAATAGACCCCAGAACAGATCCGGACCGGCGTTGGTGTTCGCCGCCACCGACGCTTTCGGCGGAATGTCTTCGAAGGATTCGCGCGTGACGGTGACCTTGACCCCGGTCGCCTTGGTGAAGGCGTCGATCAGCGCAACGAACGCGTCATCCTCGGATTGCACGAAATACTTCCAGCGCAACAGCCCGAGCTGCGCGCCTTTCTCCGGTTTCCACGGCGCGGCCTGTGCCCAGGCCTTCGCCCATTCGAGCAGCGGCGCCCCGGCAAGCGCGCCGGTTGCGGCAAGGGCGCCTGTCGTCAGCGTCCGGCGGGTGAACAGTGTCATGGTGGTTTCCTCCTGTGTCAGGCGGTGAGACGTTGCCCGCTTGGCGCATCGAACAAGTGCGCCACTCGCGGATTGGGCTTGAGCCGGATCTTGTCGCCCGGTTTGAAATCGTGGCGTTCGCGGAACACCGCGACGATGTCGTCGCCGCCGATCTTGGCGGCGATTTGCAGCTCGGAGCCAGTTGGCTCGATCACCAGCACCTCGGCTTCGGCGCCATCATCGGCGATGACGAAGTGTTCCGGCCTGATCCCATAGATGACCGGGCGCCCGTCACTCGCGGGCGGCGCCGTCAGCAGCGGCAAGCGCACGCCATTGGCGCCTTCAAATTCCAGCCGGCCATTGCCTCGGATCCTCCCGTTGAGGAAATTCATCGCCGGCGAGCCGATGAAGCCCGCGACGAATAGGTTCTGCGGCCGATCGTAAAGCTCGAGCGGGGCGCCAATCTGCTCCACGAGACCATCATGCATCACCACGATCCGGTCGGCGAGCGTCATCGCCTCGATCTGGTCGTGGGTGACGTAGATGGTCGTCGTCTTCAGGCGCTGGTGCAACTCCTTGATCTCGGTGCGCATGGCGACGCGAAGCTTGGCGTCGAGATTGGACAAGGGCTCATCGAACAGGAACACCTGCGGATCGCGCACAATGGCGCGGCCCATGGCGACGCGCTGGCGCTGGCCGCCGGAGAGCTGGCGCGGGTAGCGGTTGAGCAGCGGGCGAAGGCCGAGAATATCGGCCGCCCCGTTCACGCGCTGCTCGATCTCGCCCTTCGTCGCGCCGCGCAACATGAGCGAAAAGCCCATATTGGCGGCAACTGTCATGTGCGGATAGAGCGCGTAGTTCTGGAATACCATGGCGACGTCGCGCTCTTTCGGCGGCACGCGATTGACAACGCGCTCGCCGATGCGGATCTCGCCGGAGGTGATGTTCTCGAGCCCCGCGATCATGCGCAAAAGCGTCGACTTGCCGCAGCCCGACGGTCCCACCAGCACGACGAATTCGCCGTCATCGATGAGCACGTCGACGCCGTGGATTACTTCGATCGCTCCAAAGGCCTTTCGGACGTCGCGGATCGCGACGGACGCCATGGGTGCTCCTCTACTCGGCCCCTTCCGGGCGCTGGGGCCCGCGGACTTCTTTCTTACTCACCCCGACTCCGCCGCAATGCCGCAAAGCCGGGTCCGCAATTGGACGGGATTATAGGCGCAATTTCAATTCCCGTTTATTGCAAATCTCCGCCGGTCTAAGGCGGAATCGCACGCTCAGTCTGGCTATGCTTTAGCTGATGCTGCCGCTGATCCGCAGAGCCCGAGCAGAGGATGCCGTACGCATTGGCGCAATCGCGCGGGCGGCCTACAGAAAATATGTGGCGCGGATCGGACGCGAGCCGGCGCCGATGCTGGCCGACTTCGCCACAGAGATTGCGGCGGACCATGTGGTGGTGATCGGTACGGACGGAAGGATCGATGGCTATATGATCGCTTGGCCTGAAACGGATGCCTATTTCATCGACAACGTTGCGGTCGACCCGGCGCAGCAGGGCAAGGGTTTAGGGCGGCAGCTCATCCGTCATGCGGTGGCCGAAGCCAAGCGCCACCGCCTGCCGGCGATCCAGCTCTACACCAACGCAGCGATGACGGAGAACTTGTCAATGTACGCGCGCATGGGATTTGTCGAAACGCATCGCGCGGTGGAGAAGGGATTCGACCGGATCTACATGCGTCGGGTTCTTGGGCGATGACGAAAAATGAGCGGCAAGAGGGGCTCGAGCGGCGGCCGGGCCGCCGCGGGAGCCAGTCCTATTCGGTCTTGATGTTCAACTCCCGGATCAGTCGCGCGTAGAGATCCGACTGGCGGAAGAGGTGGGCCTCAAAATCGGCACCGCATTTGGGATTGGGATAGAGCGCCTGCGCCGTGAGCTTCGATTTGACCTCCGGTGCGAGCAGGGCCGCACTGAACCAATCGATGAGCTGTGCGATCGTCTGTTTCGGCGTGTGGGCCGGTGCCACCAGGCCGAACCACACGTCGGTTTCGAAATCTCGATAACCGGATTCCGCCACCGTTGGCAGATCCGGCAGCGGCTCGATCCGCTGCAACGCCATGGTGGCAAGCGCGCGGACCTTGCCTGCGGTCAATTGCTCCCCGATTTCCGACCAATTCAGCACGGCGGAGGTCACGTGCGCGCCGAGGAGCGCGTTCACCGTCGGCGCGCCGCCCGGGTAAGGCACGTAGGTCAAATTGGCTTGCGCAAGGCGTTTGAACCGTTCAATGCCGATGTGCTGAGTCGTGTTGGGGCCGACGCTGGCGATCGATAGTTCGGCGGGTTTAGCGCGCGCCGCGTCCACCAGTTCCGCGAGCGTGCGATATGGCGAGGCGCTGTTGACGACAATGATCTGCGGCGTGGTGACCAGGTAGCAGATCGGCTCGAAGCTCGTTCGCGGATCGTAATTCACCTTGCGCAGAATCGAACTGATGATCATGCCGTTGTTGTTGATCAGCAACGTATTACCGTCCGGCGCCGCGCGCGCCACTGCTTCGGCAGCGATGATGCCGCCGGCGCCCGGCCTGCTCTCGACGATGATCGATTGGCCTTTCGCAGTGGAAATGTGGTCGGCCAGGATACGGACCAGAAGGTCGATGCTTCCCCCGGGAGGAACTGACATGACGACGCGGATCGTTCTTGCGACTTGCGATCTTGCAGGAGCCGCAGGCATTGCGAGGACGGCGCCAGTCAAGGCGAGCGCGCCGAGGACGACGACGGTACGCTTGCGCAAAAGCCCTCTCCCGGAGCGAGGCCACAACGCAATGGCTTGCAGCTGCCGTCTCAAATAGCACAAAAGAACAGCGGTCGCCGCGGTGCGCTGTTTCGCAAATCTGATCAAATGCCTAGCTGGCGGTGGACCGTTTTGTCGCATGCGCGTAGGTTGATGCATCCTGACCTGTTGGAGGATGAAACCATGCCTGATGGATCATCGCTCGGCGCGCTGGCCTCGCGCTTCATCAAGACGGAATCGTTGCCGTGGATCGCGACCGGGCCCGGTAACAAGATGAAAGTCATTTATCATGACCCCGCGACGGATATGTTGACCATCCTGGCAAAGCTCGAGCCCGGCGCCGGGATTCCGCCACATATGCACGAAGATCTGGAACAGACCTTCGTTCTCGAAGGGTCGCTGGTCGATGACGAGGGCGAATGCACCGCCGGCAATTTCGTCATCCGCGCGAAAGGCAGCCGCCACGCCCCGACCGCGCCCAAGGGCTGCACCATGCTCGTGTTCTTCCTCAAGCCCACGGCGGGGCTGAAGAAAGTTCTGCTCGAGATGCGTGAGGACTGAACCCCGATATCGCTACGCTTCCGCAGGTTCCAACTATTGCCTCGGGCCATGCCAATCCGGCGTTCTGCACGTTCCACCCGCTGGACGAGGCGTGATGCCGCGATCATCCGGCTTAGTTGAGGACGTCAGCCCAAAAAAAGACGCGGATCGTCGCAACATGCGCGGCGGCGGCTGGTGACTCATCCGATCGGATCAGGTCGGCACGCCCGCCCGAGGAAGCGCAGTCGATGGCCAAGGTCGTCTTCACGCCCAACATCCAGCGCCACGTCGCGTTGCCGGAGGCCGAAGCCTCCGGCCGCACGGTACGCGATGTTCTTGAAGCGGTATTCGCGGACCATCCGCAGGCGCGAGGCTACGTGCTCGACGACCAGTCGGGACTGCGCAAGCACATGACGATCTTCGTCGATGGCCGAATGATCCGCGATCGCGCGCGCCTGTCCGACGCGGTGAATGAGTCCAGCACTGTCTTTGTCTTTCAAGCTCTGTCAGGAGGATGATGGTGAGTGACACGCTTCTCGTTTCGACCCGCAAAGGCCTCTTTACCGTCTCGCGCAAAGCTAAGCAGTGGGAGATCGCGGCGGTCGACTTCTTGGGCGACAATGTCACCATCGCGCTGACCGACCGCCGCGATCTCACTCGTTACGCCGCACTCGACCACGGTCACTTCGGCGTCAAGCTTCACCGCGCGGCGGGCAACGGTTGGGAGGAGATCGCCGCGCCGGCCTACCCGCCCAAGCCGGAGGGTTACGAGGAGCTCGACATGTGGGGCAGGCCGATCAATTGGAGCACGGCCCGCATTTGGGCGCTCACGGCCGGCGGCCCCGACGAGCCCGGCGTCATCTGGTGCGGAACGTTGCCGGGCGGCTTGTTCCGCTCAGCCGACCGCGGGCAGAGCTGGGACATGGTCCGCTCGCTCTGGGATCATCCCAAACGTAAACAATGGATGGGCGGCGGCGCCGATCTGCCCGGCATTCATTCGATCTGCGTGGATCCGCGCAATTCCAAGCGCGTCTGGATTGGGGTCTCAACCGGCGGCATCTGGTTCACACAGGATGGCGGCGTGAGCTGGAGCTTGCGTGGTGAAGGCATGCGCGCTGAATACGCGCCGCCCGAACAGACTCACGACCCGATCGCCCAGGATGTTCATTGTCTCGCGCAATGCCGCGCGGCACCCCAGCGCATGTGGGTGCAGCACCACAACGGCATTTTCGTCTCGTCCGACGAGGGCAAGACATTTACCGAAGTCACCGACGTCGAGCCGTCGGCGTTTGGCTTCCCGGTCGTCGTGCATCCGCGCGAGCCCGACACGGCGTGGTTCGTCCCCGAAATCAAGGACGAGAAACGTATCCCGCGCGAGGGCAAGCTGGTCGTGATTCGCACGCGTAATGGCGGCAAGAGCTTCGATGTCCTCACCAAGGGCCTTCCGCAATCACACGCATACGACGTCGTCTATCGCCATGCTTTGGCGCTTGATGAATCAGGCCAACGTCTGGCCTTCGGCTCGACGACGGGCGGCCTTTGGGTGAGCGAGGATCAAGGCGACAGCTGGGCCTGCGTGACGCACACGCTCCCGCCGGTCTATGCAGTTCACTTCGCATGACACGGACGAAGGACACTTCCGCGGGAGCCACGATAGCGTAGCCGGGCAACAACGCATGCGCCCGCGCGAGATGGCGGGTTGATAGGCACTAGGGCCGAAGTTAGCGTCGGGTGTCAGATCCCTTTGCCTGGTCTGCGCGCGGAAGGAACGAGCTCAGGGGACCGGGTATCCGGGTCTTAGCGGTAAGCGGGGTCTCCGCTTGCGCGGGGAAGAACGGGGTCATTGCTACTCGGAGCGACCCGCGCCGCGTCGGCGAGCGCAATTCTGCGCGCCAGCACGGTGATCAATTCCATTTGGGTGCGCAACTTCAAATGCAGATTGAGAACGACGATCAAGCTCAGGCACACCCAGATATAAAGGATGAGATCCACGCCGCGCCCGATCCCGACCAATTCCGCGAGCTGCGTGCTGTGCTCGGGCATCCAGACGAAGTAGAGCCCGGCCATAGTGACGAACACCGCCAGCACCGCGATCGCGGGGGACCGCGCGCTCCAGGCGTAGACGAGAAACCCGGCCAATAGAATCGAGAGAATGAATTGCGCGATCATCGATATAGCCTCCGCGCGAACAGATCGAGCAGAATGAGAACGGCATCGCCGATGGTCTGGCCCTTGGCCAGGGAATAGGCGGTGTACTCGACTATGACCGGCCGCTCGACGTAGCGAAGCCCGCTCCCGGCGATCTGGCTCAGCCATTCCGACGCATGGGCCATCCGGTTCTGCCGCAGCCGAATGGCGGCGGCGCCTCTGCGGGTCATGGCACGCAGCCCGTTGTGGGTATCGGTCACCTGCAAGCCCGTCGTGAGCCGTGTGAAGCTGGTCGCGGCGCGCAGCAGCGCCTTCCGCAGCGGCGGAAGGTTCGGCGCCTGGCCGAGAAACCGGCTACCCAGGGCATAGTCGGCGTGTTCGTCGAAAAGCGCCTCGGCGAGGCGGGAAATGTCGGAAACGCGATGCTGACCATCGGCATCGAACGTGACGATCACCTCGGCCGTCTGCGCCAGCGCGTAGTCGATGCCGGTCTGCAGCGCCGCGCCCTGGCCGAGGTTGAAGGGATGGGTAACGACAGCCGCGCCCGCAGCGCACGCTTGTCCGGCCGTCCCGTCCTTTGAGCCGTCATCGACGACCACGACGCGGTAGCCTGCCCGCTTCACCTCGCCGACAACCCGGCCGATGACCGGGCCTTCGTTAAAGGCCGGGATTACCACAAAGACCTGTGCCCGGGAGACCATCTTCCCCCTCTAGCGCCGTCCCGTTGCGGAATGACGACAGACGACAATTGCCGACGGCGGCAGCGACCAATGCTTCAAATCCAAGAAAGTTCCGGGCCGGGTCTGTTATCTAACGTAATGGGGTCAGCGGCCCGTTCAGGCGGCCTTGCGTAGCACGACACGCATGGCGTCAAACAAATTGACGGGCACGCCGATCTGGCTGGCGGTGGTGACGGCTTCGCCTTGCAAGCCCAACATTCGCCGCAGCTGAAAGAGGATTAGCGAGAGCGGAACGGTCTTCCAGGGATGATCCACATGCTCCACCGCAAGCCCAAGGCTGGCCGCCAAGCGGCGCATGCTCTCCTCGGTGAAAAACCAGAGGTGCTGCGGCGGCGTCATGAGCCGCCACCGTGTGCCGGCGAGCCTTGCGGCCGTCGAGCCGAAGTTCCCCGTCGTGATTACGACGACACCGTTGGGATTGAGGTGCTGACCGCATAGCGCAAGCGTCTTGTGCGGCTGCGGTAGGTGTTCGATGACATCCAAAAGTACGACGACGTCCACTTGCCCGATGCGCTGGAGGTTCGCCGTGTCCGCCGTCCCGCACAAGACGTTCAATCCTGCGCGCCGGCCACTCTCGGCAGCTTCTGCAGCGGGCTCGATGCCCGCAACGTCGAAATATCGCGCCGCCTCCATGAGAAAGAAGCCGTAGGCGCATCCAAGCTCGAGCAGTTTACCGCGGTCGCAATAGCGGCGGATGAAATCGACGCTGCGGGCAAACTCGCGGCGAAGCACCGGCTCAGCCCCGAGATAATCGGAATAGCCGTCCGCGCGACGGCCGGAAAAATAATCCCCGGTGTAATAGGCATCGGGATCGAAGGTCGACGTTTCTGTGCGACCGAGGCCGCACTCGCGGCATTGAAGGATGTCGCAGCCGTTGACTCGGAAGCGAAACGCTTGGCTGGTGGTGCGGCCGCAGGCCGGGCATAGACGGGAGAGCTCGCCCCACGCCGTGGCTTGTGATGCGTCCGTTTGCGACAAGCTTGGTACCATTTCAATCCGGTCATGTCCGCGAGCGCGACCTACGCCGTAAATGCCGCGACGGTTGCCCCTGTGTCGCCCTGGATATCCGGGCAGCGCCATCCGAGACGCACAGCTAGAGTTCTATCCGAAATACGCTTCGCGCACCTCCGCGCGGTTGGCGAGCTCGCCCGGTCGCCCGGCCGCAACCACGCACCCCTTCGACAAGACGTAGCCATACGAGGAAATGGCGAGGGTCTGATGCACGTTCTGCTCTACCAGAAACACCGTGATGCCGCGCGCGTTGATTTGCCGGATGATATTGAAATTCTCCTTAACCAGGATCGGCGAGAGCCCAAGCGACGGCTCGTCCACCAGCAAGAGCTTGGGCGCGCGCATGAGTCCGCGGCCGATGGAGATCATCGCCTGTTCGCCGCCCGACATGGTGCCGGCGATCTGCCCCTGGCGCTCGCCCAGGCGCGGGAACAGCCCATAGATGTCATCGATCCGCTCGCGCGTCACGGCTTCCGAGGTTTCCTGATAGGCGCCGACGCGTAGATTTTCTTCGACCGTGAGCTTGGGAAAGACCTTGCGCCCTTCGGGGATGCAGGCGATACCGGCGGCGATCACCTTGTGGGTCGGCAACCGCGTGATGTCGCGGCCGTCGAAGACGATGCGGCCGGTGCGCGGGGGCGTCAGACCCAATATCGAGCGAATGAGCGTGGTCTTGCCGGACCCGTTCGATCCGAGCAGGCAGGTGATGCTGCCGGCTTCGATAGTGAGCGAAACCCCTTGCAGCACGTCCGCCTTGTCGTAGGCGGTAGTCACGTCAACTATCTCGAGCCTGCCTGCCATTCACGCCACCCCAAGATAAGCTTCTTGCACTTGCCGGTCGGCGGCGACCTCGGCGAAAGTGCCCTCCTTGATCTTGCGGCCGTAATTGAGCACGACGCAGCGATCGGTAATGCGCTCGATCACACCCATCTCGTGCTCGATGATGACGATGGTCAGGCCCGGCATGCGGCTGCGCACGATGAGAATGTCGTCCATGAGCTGGCGCGTTTCCTCGTGCGTCATTCCGGCGGAGGGCTCGTCGAGGAGTACAAGGCGCGGCCGGCTGACGAGTGCGCGGCAGATCTCGACGCGACGTCGATCGATCATCGGCAAGGCCGCCGCCGGCTCGGCGACGCGCCCTGCCAGCTCCGGATTGAACACGCTGACGAGCTCGCGTGCCTCCTCCACGTTGCGCGCGAGCTCGGCGGCGAATGCGCGCCGGCGCAGCAGATTGAACACCAGGCCGTGGTTCAGCCGCTTGTGATTGCCGACCATGATGTTGTCGAACACCGACAGCGGCAGGCACATGCGCGAGCGCTGAAAGGTGCGGGTCACGCCGGCGCGATAGACCGCCTGCGGCGTGGCGCCGGTCACGTCGATGCCGGCGAAGGCGACGTGGCCCCTGTCCTCGCGGTAGATGCCGGTGACGACGTTGAACAGCGTGGTCTTGCCCGAGCCGTTCGGCCCGATGAGCCCGACGATCTCTCCCTCCTCGACGTGGAAATCGACGGCATCGAGCGCGATGAGGCCACCGAAGCGGCAGGTTAATTCGCGGCAGGCGAGCAGGGCGGTCATAAAGCCTTCCTCTCGCCGCCGAGGTAGTCACGTAATTGGCGCGGCAGCAGTCCCTGCGGACGGAACAGCAAAATAAGGATCACCAGCACCGCGTAAAGCATGAAGCGATATTCCTGGATGACCTGAAGTTTCTCCGGGAGCATCACCACGAAGGCGGCGGCGACCACGACGCCCCACAGATTGCCGATGCCGCCGAGGAGGATGATCGACACCAGAATCAGAGAATCGCCAAAGGTGAAATTGTTGGGCGCGATGAAGCCGAGCACGTGACCGTAAGCCGCGCCCGCGATGCCAGCGAGGAAATTGCCCAGCGTGAAGGCGAGGACCTTCCAGCGCGCGAGATCAAGTCCATAGCAGGCCGAGGCGATCTCATCGAGGCGGATCGCGTCCATGCTCAGCCCGATCCACGAGCGCTCGAGCCGCCGCACCAGGGCAAAGCTCATCACCAGCAGCAGGAGGGCCAGCAGCAGATAGGAGAAATAGAACGAGGCGGTGAAATCGCCGATCCGGATTGGATTGTTGAAATTCCAGCCGAGCAGCACGATCGGCTTGACCTGGATGCCTTGCGGCCCGCCGAGCGTATCGTTCACCTCGAGAAAGACTTTGAACAGGATGCCGAACGCGATGGTGACGAGGGCGGCGTAATGTCCTCGCGTGCGTAGCACCGGCAGGATCAGGATCGATCCGATCAGCGACGCCATGAACCCACCGAGCGGCAGTGTCAACACCGACGGCAGGGCGGTGTATTTCGTGATGACGCCCGCGGTGTAGCAGCCGACGCCGAGAAAGGCTGCTCCCGCGAAATTGACGACCCCGGCGTAGGCGAACTGGATGGTGAGCCCGAGTGCTGCCACCATCAGCAAAAGCGCCGTCGTCATCATCAGGATGACGAAATGCTCCTCGTGAAACCACAAGGCCGCAACGAGCAGGCCGGCGAGCGCGGCGAGATCGAAGGCGCGCTCGTTCGCGCCGATGCTGGCCCTGATCTTATCGACGATGCCGAAGCGCGCGCCCAGCGCGATCGCCACAGCAGCCAGAGCGAGCAGCGCGCCCACTTCGCGTTCGTTCTCGGCGCCGAGGAAGATAATTCCGTAGACGGTGGCGGCGGCCGCCCAGGCGAGCGTGGGAAGCGGCGAGGGGCCGGATCCCGGCATTACACCCGCTCGCTCGATTTCTCCGCGATCAGGCCAGTCGGCCGCCAAGTCATGATGGCGATGATGACGGCGAGCGCGAATACGTCTTTGTAGGCGCTGGCGAACGGCAAAGCGACCGCGCCGATGGTCTGCAGGCCGGCGAACAGGAAGCCGCCGAGAATCGCGCCATAGATGTTGCCGAGGCCACCGACAACCGCAGCACTGAAACCGAACACGCCGAGGAGTAAGCCCATGCTGAAGTTGATCTCATTGTAGTAGAGGCCGTTCATCACCCCGGCGAAGGCGGCGACCGCCGAGCCGATCGCGAAGGTGATCAGCACCACCGAAGTGAAATTGATGCCCATGGTGCGCGCGGTCTCGCCGTCCTGGGCCACCGCGCGGATCGCCAGCCCGAGCTTGGTCTTGTTGATCAGGAGATGGACGGCGACAATCATCGCTACGCCCGCGACCAAGAGGATGAGGCTGTCGAGCCGCAAGGTAAAATGGCCCCAGCTGAACGCGGTGGTGGGCAGCAGCGCCGGGAACGGCTTCGGATTCGAGCCGTCGGGAAAGATGAGCCGCACGCCTTCGCGCAGCACCGTTCCCAGCATCAGCGTGATCAGCAGCGTGTTGAGCGCGGGCGCCGAGCGCAGCGGCAGCACCAGCGCCCGCGCGATGACCGCGCCGAGCGCCGCCATCGCCGCCATGGCCACGACCGAAATCGCGACGAGCTCGAGGAGCGGCGAGCCCAGCTGTGCCGCCTTCATGGCAAGATAGGTGGCCAGCGCCGTGAACACTCCCACCGTCAGCACGTCGCCGTGCGAGAACTTGATGACGTCGAGCACGCCGAAGAACAGCGTGAACCCGACCGCGACCAGCGCGTACATGACGCCGAGCATCAGCCCGTTGATCAGGTATTGCAGCGCGATGTCCACGCGATCGTTCCGTTCATAATGTCATGGCCGGATTTGTTCCGGCCATCCATCACTTGGCTTTGGCAAAGATAGACGTAGATGGCCGTGACAAGCACGGCCATGACGATTCCGGAAACGCCGTCACTTCTTCAGCTTGCGCTTGCCTGAGGCGTAGTCGCTGTCCTCCCAGACCAGCCACTTGCCGTCCTGGGCGACGAACTTGGTGATCAGCGGGACCGTGTTCTGCCCGTGATCGTCGAAGGTCACGGGGCCCGCGATAGAGTCGTAATTGGCGACTTTCCCCAAGGCGTCGGTCACCTTCTTGCGGTCGGGTCCGACCTGTTCGATCTTGTCGAGGATGAGTTGCATGGCGACGAACGCGAAGGCCCCGTAGGCTTCGGGCGGCTCCTTGTAGCCGGCCTTGTCGTACTGTTCTTGGAACTGTTTCCCGCCCGGCAGCTTCTCGATCGGCGCGCCTTCGATGAAGCTGAGCGAGCCCTCCGCGAGCGGCCCCAGTCCCTGGATGTAGGCGTCGGATTTGATGCCGGAGGTGCCTTCGAACACGGCATTGACCCCGATTTTATCCATCTGCGAGCGCAAGCGGATGCCGATCGGCGTGAGCCCACCGAAATAGATGACCTCGGGATTGAGCGCCTTCGCTTGCGTCAATTCGGCGGTGAAATCCTGCTGGTCGGCGGTGACGCCGAACGTGCCGAGGATCTGCCCGCCACCTGCTTTCACGTATTTGGAGAAATATTCGTTGTGCCCCTTGCCGTAGTCGGTGGTGTCGTGAATGACGACCCAGTTCTTGAAGCCCAGCCCGGTCATGAACTTCGCCGCGACCTCGTTCTGGTTGATCATCGTCCCGTTGACCCGATGCACCTCCGGAAATTTGTTGCGGTAGGTGATGTCGGGCAGCACCGCGCCCCACACCACCATAGGCAGGCCGAGTCGGTTGTAGGTCTCGACCGCAGCGATCGCCGCGACCGAGCAGTAGTGCGACACCGAGGCGATGATGCTGCGGTCGGCTCCCAATTTGGTCGCCTGTTGCACCGCGACGTTCGGCTTGCATTCATCGTCGAGCACGACGAGCTCATATTCGTATTTCGCGTTGGGATCGGCGTTGCGCAGCCTGACCGCGAGGTCGGCCGAGTTGCGGCCGCCGAGCCCATTGGCGGCGGTGCCGCCGGTGAGCGGGCCGATAAAAGCGACCTTGACCTTGTCCTTAGCGGCGGCAGGCAACGGCAGGACCGCCACGGCAGTCGCGAGCGCGATGGCGGAAAGTGATGTTTTGCTGATCATCGGAATCCCCTGGTCGGAGCCGGAATAACTGTGGCGGCGTTCCCGGTGTCGGCCATGGTCGCCCAGCGCCGCGCTGCGAGCAAGTGCATTGGGTTGCTTTCTTGTGTCACAGTGCGGTGCAGCGCTTGGCCTGCGATCAAGACAAGAAGCCCCGGCCTCACTTCAAGCCGCGCGGTCGGATCGGCGGAATGCCAGCAGGTTGGCGACCATGGTTTGCACCGGCTGGTCGTGCTGATTGAGCGTCGTCATCCGCATCCGCACCGTGCCACGCGAAGGCTCCAGCTTGGATGGCGTCACGTCGATAACTTCGCAATGCACGCGAAGCGTATCTCCCGGCTTGACCGGACGCGGCCAGCGCAGTTCATCGACACCGCTGCCGATGATGCCATGCGACAGCGGCAGCGTCTTGACGAGGAGCTGCATCGTCACCGCGGTCGTGTGCCATCCGCTGGCGACGAGTTTCTTGAAGAATGTCGGCCGCGCGCTCGTCTCGTCGAGGTGGAACGGCTGTGGATCGAACTCGCCGGCAAATCTTTTGATCGAGCCGGCATCGACGACAGCGCGCGCCTCCGATGTGAACACCTGCCCGGGTGCAAGATCCTCGAGAAAAGCCTTCTTCACGGCATTGCTCCTTGATCGCAACGGCACGAGTGTTCTCACCAAATATCGCGGCGATGCAAGTGGGGCTTTTCAGCATGAGCGTGTTTACGCGTCTTGACGCGCCATGCGCTGGAATGAGAAATCGGTTACTTAGGTGGACCGGACCAAGGGGATTGAGTCCCCTCCGAAGGAGGAGTGCTCATGCTTACGCGACGCAGGCTGCTTGCCGTCTCTGCTGCCGCATTGCTCGGCGGCGCGCGCGCCGCGCGCGCGCAGGACTATCCGCAACGCACCGTGCGCATCATCGTGCCATTCGGCCCCGGCGGCGGCGCCGATATCATCGGCCGTATCGTCGCGCAGTCACTGCAGGACAAGCTCGGCCAGCCCGTGGTGATCGAGAACCGCCCGGGCGCCGCGGGTACCCTGGGCAACGAAGTGGTCGCGCGCGCCGACAAGGACGGCTACACCCTCGGCATCATGACCGCGGGACAGATCATCGCTGCGGTCATGAACAAGTCGCTGCGCTATGACACGCTCACCGCGTTCGACCCAATATCACAGGTTGCCACCGCCGGCCTGATCATCGTCACGCGGCCGGACTTTCCTGCCGACGACGTGAAGCAGTTAGTCGCCGCCGCCAAGGCCAATCCCGGCAAGATCTCCTTCGCCAGCCCGGGCTTCGGCGCTACGCAGCATTTCACCGGCGAATTGTTCCGCCAAACCGCGGATGTCAACATCCTGCACGTGCCGTTCCGCACCTCGCCCGAGGCTATTTCAGCGGTGCTCGGCAAGCAGGTCGACGTGCTGTTCGATACGGTTTCGGCGGTGCTGGGGCAGGTTCAGTCAGGTCAGCTCAAGGCGCTCGCGGTCACCGGCAAGGATCGCTTTCCCGCGGTGCCGAACGTGCCGGCGGCGATCGAATCAGGCGTGCTTCCCGGCTACGATGTCACCACATGGTACGGCGTTTTCGCGCCGCGCGGCGTGCCGCAGGAAATCATCGCCAAGCTCAATAAGGTCATCAACGAAAGTCTCGCGGAGGAGGCCGTGCAAAAGCGCTTGACCACTGCCGGCGTGGTCGTGCGCGGCTCGACTCCGGAGGCGTTCGGCGAGCACATGGCGCGCGAGTTCGCGCGCTGGAACGCGGTGCGCGAGGCCGCGGGCATTCCGCAGCAGTAGGTCGACGTCCCTTGCACCAAATCAAAGTCGCGCGCTGCGGTTCTTGCGAAGAATATGGTCGCCTGTGGGTCAAGAGCCCGCGGGTGAGGCAGGGTGGGACTAGATAGGCGCCTCTGGCTTAGACGCCCTGCCGTGGCGATGCTAGGCTTCACCGTTCGGCAGGAAAGAGACAGCATGGCCTCCGCATCCTTCGATTTCGCGCCGCTCTTGGCGGCATCCTTGCCGGCGCCCGCAGCCAAGTGGGCGGGATTTCCCAAATACAACTTCATCGGCGGGAACAACGATGCCGACCAGGTGCCGGTCGATGGTCTCATTGCGGCCGCTACCGCCGTGCTCAAGCGCGAAGGCGCGACGCTTGCGACCTACGGCCTCGACAGCGGGCCGCTCGGCTACCGTCCGCTGCGGGAATTCCTGGCCGACAAGCTCAAGCGTGCCGCCGGCATCACCTGCACCCCCGATGAAATCCTGATCACCTCTGGATCGTTGCAGGGGCTCGATCTCGTCAACCGTTTGCTGCTCGCGCCTGGAGACACGGTTCTCATTGAGCAGGAAAGTTATCAGGGCTCGCTGACGCGCCTCGACCGATTGCGGGTGAACGCGGTGGGCATTCCGCTCGATAAGGAGGGTATCCGCGTCGACGCACTCGCCGCCGCACTCGACGCGCCGTGGCATTCGCGCGAAATACATCTACACGATTCCGACGGTGCAGAACCCAACTGGCACCATCCTCAGCGAGGCGCGCCGTCGCGAGCTGTTGCGGCTGTCCGAGGAGCACCAGGTGCCGATTTTCGAGGATGATTGTTACGCCGACCTAATCTGGGACGGCCGCCGTCCTCCCTCGCTCTACGCCATGAGCGAACGCGGCGGCGTCATCCACATCGGCTCGTTCTCCAAATCGATCGCGCCGGCGCTGCGCGTCGGCTACATCGTCGCGACCTGGGATGTTCTCTGCCGCATTCTTGCACTGAAGACCGACGCCGGCTCAGGCGCGCTCGAGCAGATGGTCTTGGCCGAGTTTTGCGCGCGCCATTTCACCGAGCACGTGCCCAAACTCACGCACGCCTTGCGGACCAAGCTCGACGCGCTGATGGACGCACTTGGCGAGCATTTCGGCACGGCGGCCGAGTTCGACGAGCCCAGGGGCGGCATCTTTCTCTGGGTCAAGCTGCCCGACGCGGTCGATACGCCAAAGCTCGCGCAAGCTGCGCTCGCGGCGGGCGTCGCCATTAATCCGGGCCCCGAATGGTCGACGCACAAGGCTCATGGCAAGAGCCGGTTGCGGCTCTGTTTCGCCAGTCCCTCCACGCAGGCGATCCGCGAAGGCATTGCCGTGCTCGCCGAGGTCTGCCGGCGCGAATTCGGCGTGCCGGAGCGCATTGCCAATGTGGAGCGTCGCGCCAGGGCTTAGAGTTCTCCGCTCATTGCCGCGAAAGCGGAATCCAGAAAGGTGGGGTCTCCGCTTTCGCGGGGAGGAGCGGATGGAAATGCGGTCGAGCCTCTACTCTTCCATCTGCAGCGGCAGGTGGACGGCCTTTCCGGAGGCGGCTGCGCGCTCGATGGCGATGGTCGTTTCCAGATTGATGCGCGCCTGCTCCGGTGTCGTATGGATCGTCGGCGCACCGGTCGCGAGATGATCGAGCCAGGCGCGCGTCTCGTTGCCGAGCGGCCCCCAGAAATCGCCGACCGCCCAATCGCCGGCGGTATTGCTGCCGAGAAAGGCCATCTCCACCGCATGCCCGGGCACATAAGGGTGGGGAATGCCTTTCTCGGAGAACAGCAGGTGATCGAGGTGATCGTCGTCGATGATCATCGTGCCTTCGCTGCCGAGCAGCTCCACGCGGTCGGATTGGCCGAGCGTCGGATAGCGCGCGGGAAGCGCGTAACTGATCCCGAGATTGACCACCGCGCCGTCGGCGAAGGTTAAGATCGCCCAGGTCACGTCCTGGGCGCCGTAGCCGGCTTCCTTGAAGATGCCGTACTGGCCGCGTGCAACCACGTCTATTGGCCGGTTGCCTTCCAGGAACCAGCACATGAGGTCGACGTAGTAGGTGAGCACGTCGAGTACCGGCGTTGCATGCGGATCACGTTTGAGGATGGCGAAGGTCTGCGCGCGCGAATTGTAAACGCGTGCCAACCCCCCGATCACCTTGCCGAGGCGGCCGTGCAGCATCTGCTCCTTGGCGCGCAGGAAGCACTCTTTGTAGCGGCGGCTATAGCCGACTCGAAGCTCGCCCTTGGTGGCGCGCAACGTGTCGAGGATCTTGTCGGCCTCGCGCAACGAAAAGCCGATTGGCTTCTCCACCAGCACCGGCTTGCCGAGCTCTAAAGCCTTGAGGATCGGCTGCGTGTGCTGCTGCTCCGGCGTCGAGACGATCACGGCGGTGACCCGGGGATGGGCGATCACCTCCTCGTTGCTGCCGCTATGGACATCGGCGCCGGCCTGCTCCGCGAGCGCGCGGGCGCGCGCGGGGTCGCGGTCGGAAATCGCCAGGAACTCGACGGCGGGATGCTTGGCGGCGAGCCGCGCCCGTAGGGTGCCGATGCGGCCGGCCCCGACCACGGCAATCCCGATATTCTCTTGCCTCATTCGCAGGCCCAGCCCCGACGTTTCCCTACGCGACTTGCCGCGTCCGCGCCTCGCGTTGATAGCGCCGCACGCGCTCTTCGTCGACATCAATGCCCAGCCCGGGGCGATCAGAAACGTCCACATGTCCGTGCACAATGCGCACGGGTTGCGAGGTCAAATCCTCGGCAAGCCCTTCGTTGGTCAGCGTGAGCCCCCAGGCAATCTGCGGCAACGCGGCGGCGATGTGAGCGGCGGCCGCGCAGGCGATGCTCGATTCGCCGGTCTTGGCGGACACGTTGACGTTCATTCCGAGCTGATCGCAGAGACGGCCGGCCTCGGTCGCGCCGCGCATGCCGCCGAGCTTGATGGCTTTGAGGCTCGCACCGCGCGCGGCCCGGTGCTCGCGGTGGCGGCGGATGTCCTCGAGCGAATGGATGCCCTCGTCGGCGCCGATTGCGATTTTGCCCGCCGCGGCCGCCACCGCTGCCATGCCGGCGAGGTCGTCTGCGAACACCGGCTGCTCAAAAAAATCCAATCCGGCATCGGCGAGCGCGCGCACGTATTGCATGGCTTGCTCCGCGCTCCAGCCCTGGTTGGCATCGGCCGAAATCAACACATCCTGTCCAAGTGTTTCGCAGATGCGGCGGGTGCGTTCGCCGTCGACAAGCGGCGCGTCGATACCGACCTTGATCTTGAATGCGACGTAGCCCTCCTTCCTCTTGTTTTCCGCCTCGCGCAGATCGGAGGCAAGCTCGCCCGTGCCGATGACGCTAAGCACCGCCATGCGGCTTCTCTGCTTGCCGCCGAGGAGCGCGTAGGCCGGTCGGTTTGTGGCGCGGCCGACGAGATCGTGCAGCGCGAGCTCAATTGCTGCCTTGGCCCCGTTGTTGGCGTACATGCGCCCGGCCATTGCCGCGAGCGTACCGGCGATGTCCTCGGCCGGGCGACCCTGGAGCGGGGGTGCGAGATAGGCGATCGCCGCCATCATGCTTTCGACCGTCTCACCGGTCATAGTCGGCGCCGAGGCGGCTTCGCCCCAGCCGATGATGCCATTGTCCGCTTCGACGCGGACGAGCACGTTGTCCGCCCGCCTGATCTCGACGCCGGCCATGACCACCGGTTTTTTCATGGGCAAGCTGACCGCGATCGGCTCGATGCGCTTGATCTTCATGATCTCCTCACGCCTTGTGCTGCTCGAGCTCGACCAGCGCGCCGAGAAAATCGCTGGGATGGATGAAGGCAATGGGCGCGCCCGCGACGTTGTGTTGGGGTTCGCCTTCCCCCAACACGCGAACGCCGTTTTCGCCGAAAGCGCGGACGGTTTTGGCGACGTCATCGACGCCGAGGCAAACGTGATGAATGCCGCCCTTCGGATTGCGTTCGAGAAATTTGGACACCGGCGAATCGGGCCGCGACGGCTCCATCAGCTCGATCCTGCCGTTGCCGAGTTCGACACAGGCGAGGCGCACGCCTTGCTCGGCGTTTTCCATGCGGGCGCCAACCTCGAGGCCGTATTTCGCGCTGAGCAGCCGCGCCGCCGCCTCGAGATCGGGCACGACGATCGAGACATGGCTCAGCTCGGTGATCATGCGCACGCTCTCAGATGACCTTCTGTCGTCGCAATTCGGCGATGGCCTTCTCGTCGAGGCCGAGTTCGCCGGATAGGATTTCCTCGCTGTGCTGCCCTAGCGTCGGCGGTGGGCGACGCACGGAGCAGGCCGTATCGGAAAACTTGAACGGAATTCCGAGCATCTTCAAGGTGCCGACACCCGGATGCTCGATGGTTTCGATCATCTTGCGCGCCGCTGTCTGCGCATCCTCGAGCGCTTCGGCGACCGAGTTGATCTTCCCGCAGGGAATTCCGGCGGCTTTGAGTTTGGCGAGCCAGGCATCGGCGCGATCATGCGACAATGCCTCGTTGATGAGGCGGTCGATCAGGCTGCGGTTCTCGACGCGGGCGGCGTTGCTGGCAAAGCGCGCGTCCTTCGCCCATTCGGGATGGCCCAGCACCTCGGCAATACGCGCGAACTGCCGTTCGTTCCCGACTCCAAGCGCGATCATCGCGTCCGCGGTTTGATAGGTCGTATAGGGCACTATGCTCGGATGGCCATTGCCGAACCGGCCGGCATTGCGGCCGGCGGCGAGATAGCTCGCTGCCACGTTGACGAGCATCGCGAGCGATGTCTCGTAGAGCGACACTTCGATTTTCTGGCCCTTGCCAGTGCGCTCCCTCGCATGGAGCGCGGCGAGAATCGAGTTCGATGCGAGCATGCCGGTGCACACGTCGACGATCGCCACGCCGTATTTCGTCGGCTTGCCATCGGGCTCTCCGCAAATGCTCATGAGACCCGACTCCGCCTGCAGGATGAAGTCGTAGCCGGGAAGCGCCGCCTTGGGACCGCTCGAGCCGTACCCGGTGATCGAGCAACGCACGAGGCGCGGCGCATGCCGCTCGAACCAGGCGTCCGCGAAACCCCACTTCTCCAGCGTGCCCAACTTGAAGTTATCGATCAGCACGTCGGCCTTTGCGATCAGGTCGGCGAGAATCTTCTGCCCCGAGGGCACCGCCATGTTGAGCGTCAACGAACGTTTGTTACGGTTGACGCCAAGGAAATAGACGGCGTCGCCGGCGAGAAAGGGCGGCCCCCAGGCGCGGGTGTCGTCGCCGGTTTCGGGCGGCTCGACCTTGATCACTTCGGCGCCCATGTCGCCGAGCATCATGGTGCAAAGGGGGCCTGCCAGGATGCGGGTCAGATCGACGACGCGCAGTCCGGCGAGCGGGCCATCGTCGCTCATATAATCATTTCCTGCGCATGGAGGGCGGCGCGTTGAGATCCTTGGCGCAGCCGTCGAGATAATCTTCAAGCTCGCGCTTATTGCGCATGCGGAACTTCTGGAAATCGGGTTTGCGCCCTTCGAGGAAGGCGTCCATGCCTTCGAGGCTCTCCTCCGAGCCCCAGACATGGGCGAGCAACTCCATACCGTGCTGCCATGACGCATACAGCAGATCGGACTCGAAGTTGAGGCTTTTCTTGGTCATGCGCAGCGTTTGCGGGCTATGACCTTTGATCGTCTCGCACCACGCCAACGTCTCCTTGCGCAACTCCGACTGCGGCACGCATTTGTTGATAAGCCCGATCGCAACCGCCTCCTTCGCGGTGAAGCGCCGGGCGCAGAAGATCATCTCGCGCGCCAGCCGCTCGCCGATGATGCGTGGCAGGTATTGCGTCGCGCCCACGGTGGGACAGGCGCCGACGCGGGCGCCGGTTTGGCCGAGCACGGCGTTCTCCGATGCGATGACGAGATCGCACCACAAGGCAAGCTCGTGGCCGCCGCCCACGCACCAGCCGTTGACCATGGCAATGACGGGGATCGGCAGGCCGCGAATGGTCATGGCGAGTCCCTGCATGCGGTCGTTCCACATGGCGCCGTTGACCCAGTTGAGCCGTTTCATCGCGTAGAAATCGCCGCCGGCCGAAAACGCCTTGTCGCCGGCGCCGGTCACGACTGCGCAGGCGATGGAAGGGTCCTCACGGGTTGATTTCAACGCGTCGATGAGCTCGTCGAGGGTCTGCTCGCGAAAGGCATTGAGCACGCGCGGCCGATTGATGGTCGCCCACGCGACCTGGTCCTTTACCTCGTAGAGAATGTCAGCGTAATGCCGTTTGTTCGTGCTGTGCATCTTCGCTGCCGGCTTCTTTGGCATGTCGGTTCACCCATCCCACGTTTTCTATGGCGGAGTGTTGGACTTAGGCGCCGAGCTTGAGGTCAACTTCCTCAACGGGTTTCTTGTGGCATCATAGGCGCGGCGCGACGGGACGAGCAAGTTCGCGCATCGGGCCGGTTGCCTGGATGAAAGAAAGAGATGGACACCTATGCAGGAATTGATTGCGCGTGCCGACAAGGTCGCTCGCCTTCTCAAGCAGCGCGGCGAGACGCTCGCCGTGGCGGAATCCTCGACCGGCGGTCTGATTGCCGCGGCGCTGCTGGCGCTGCCGGGCGCCTCCGCTTACTTCCTCGGCGGCGCCGTTGTGTATACCCAGCTCGCGCGGCGCGTGCTGCTGGACATTGCGGACATATCGTCCCTTGGGATACGCGCCTCGACCGAGCCCTACGCGCGGCTGTTGGCGCAAACCACGCGGCAACGCTTCTCGGCGACCTGGGCGGTGGCGGAGAGCGGAGCGACGGGTCCGGCCGGCAATCGATACGGCGATCCCGCCGGTCACAGCTGCATCGCTGTTGCCGGACCGAACGAGCGCGCGATCACCCTCGAAACCGGGAGCGGCGATCGTTCCGCCAACATGCATGCGTTCACGGTGGCCGCGCTGGACCTGCTCGCGGACGTGATCACGGCCGAAACCGGCTCTAAGGCGTAAGCGCATTCGCAGCGCTTTCCAACGCTCCCTGTAGGATTGTCTCGATGCTCACTTGCTGCTTGTCTTGCTCGTCCCTACGCCCAGGAACTGGGACGGGGTGCCTGCGGCTCGATTCAGCGTGTTGAAACGGCCAGTCTCAACGCAATATTGCGTGCGCGATCAAGGACGTGTAATCGAACGATCGAGCAGCCCAGGATCGAGCTCATCGATGCGAGACGTTGCAAATGCGCGTGAACGACAGTCGCGGCTTTGATTTCGGCCTTGGAGAAACCGCCGACATGTTGCGCGAGAGCGTGCGCGGCTTTGCCGCCGACCACATTTCGCCGCGCGCTGACGAGATCGATCGCAGCAACATCTTCCCGCGCGACCTCTGGCCCGAGCTCGGTAAGCTCGGCGTGCACGGCATCACGGTCGAAGAGGAATGGGGCGGGGCAGGGCTCGGCTACCTCGAGCACTGCGTCGCGATGGAGGAAATCTCGCGCGCCTCCGCTGCGATCGGGCTGTCCTATGGCGCGCACTCCAATCTTTGCGTCAACCAGATTCGGCGCAACGGCACGGACGACCAGAAGCGCCGCTATCTCGCAAAGCTCATCTCCGGTGAGCACGTGGGCGCGCTCGCCATGTCCGAACCGGGGGCCGGCTCCGACGTCGTCTCGATGAAAACGCGCGCGGAGAAGCGAGGAGATCGGTTCATCCTTAATGGCAGCAAGATGTGGATCACCAACGGCCCGCAAGCCGAGGTGCTTGTGGTCTACGCCAAAACCGATCCAAATGCGGGCGCGCGCGGCATCACTGCCTTTCTGATTGAAAAAGGTTTCAAGGGATTTTCGACCGCGCAGAAGCTCGACAAGCTCGGCATGCGGGGCTCCGATACGAGCGAATTGGTGTTTCAGGACTGCGAAGTCCCCGAGGAGAACGTCCTCGGCGACCTCGGCGACGGCGTCACCATCCTCATGTCCGGCCTCGACTACGAGCGCGTGGTGCTGGCGGCAGGACCGCTCGGCATCATGCAGGCCTGTATGGACGTGGTGACGCCTTATATTCACGAGCGCCAACAGTTTGGTCAGCCGATCGGCGAGTTTCAACTGGTTCAGGGCAAGGTCGCCGACATGTATGTCGGGATGAACGCGTGCAAGGCCTATGTCTATGCCGTAGCGAAGGCGTGCGATCGTGGCGAGACCACGCGGGAGGACGCCGCCGGTGCTATCCTCTATGCTGCCGAGCACGCCACCAAGATCGCGCTCGACGCGGTTCAACTCCTCGGCGGCAACGGCTACATCAACGACTATCCGACCGGACGGTATCTACGCGACGCCAAGCTCTATGAGATCGGGGCGGGGACGAGCGAGATAAGGCGGATGTTGATTGGCCGGCAGTTGTTCGAGAAAACGCGCTGATGCTCGCGCCCAGCGAAGTCAGATGACAGCACTGCCATCCAGCATCGACCCTGGCTCGGCGGAATTCGCCCGCAACGCGGAGGCCATGAAGGCTCTGGTCGCGGACCTGCGCACCAGGCTCGATGGCGCGATGCAAGGCGGCAGCGAAGAAGCGCGAGCGAGACATGTCGCGCGAGGGAAATTGCTGGCGCGCGATCGCGTGAATCTGTTGCTCGACCCCGGAACGCCGTTCTTGGAGCTTTCGCCTTTGGCCGCGCACGGCATGTATGGCGGCGACGTTCATTCCGCGAGCATTATCACCGGCATCGGCCGCATCAGTGGCCGCGAATGCATCATCGTCGCCAATGACGCCACCATCAAGGGCGGCACCTACTATCCGATGACGGTGAAGAAACACCTGCGCGCGCAGGATATCGCGCGCGAAAACAACCTGCCTTGCATCTATATGGTGGATTCCGGCGGCGCGTTCCTGCCGCTGCAGGACGAAATCTTTCCCGATGAGCGCCACTTCGGTCGCATCTTCTACAATCAAGCGCGCATGTCCGCGCTCGGCATTCCCCAGATCGCGATCGTGATGGGCTCCTGCACCGCCGGCGGCGCCTATGTGCCGGCGATGTCCGACCAGAGCATCATCGTGCGCCATCAAGGCACGATCTTTCTCGGCGGGCCGCCGCTGGTGAAGGCGGCGACCGGCGAAGACGTGAGCGCGGAGGAACTCGGCGGCGCCGACGTGCACAGCCGGCAATCCGGCGTGACTGACTACTATGCCACGGACGACGGCCACGCCATCGGCATCGCGCGCCGCATCGTCGCCGACCTCAACCGGGTGAAGCACTCCTCTCTCGAAATCCGCGAAGCGCAAGACCCATTGTTTCCGGCGGAAGACCTCTACGGCATCGTGCCGGCCGACCCGCGCACGCCCTACGATGTTCGCGAGGTGATCGCGCGCATTGTCGACGCATCCGAATTCCAGGAATTCAAGGCACTCTACGGCGAGACGCTCGTATGCGGCTTCGCCCATATCCACGGATTTCCGGTCGGCATCCTCGCCAACAACGGGATCCTGTTCAGCGAGAGTGCGCTCAAGGGCACGCACTTCATCGAGCTGGCGAGCCAGCGCAATATCCCGCTGCTGTTTCTGCAGAACATCACCGGCTTCATGGTCGGGCGCAAATACGAGGCCGGGGGCATCGCTAAGGATGGCGCCAAAATGGTAACCGCGGTCGCCACGACCAATGTGCCGAAATACACCGTCATCATCGGTGGCAGCTACGGGGCTGGCAATTACGGCATGTGCGGGCGAGCCTATGGCCCGCGCTTTCTCTGGATGTGGCCGAACGCGCGCATCTCGGTCATGGGCGGCGAGCAGGCGGCAAGTGTGCTCGGGCTCCTGCGCCAGGAGGCGGCGGAAGCGAAGGGCGGCACCTGGAGCGCTGCCGACGACGAGGCCTTCAAGGCGCCGATCCGCGAGCAATACGAACGGCAGGGCCATCCCTATTACGCCACCGCCCGCATCTGGGATGACGGCATCATCGATCCGGTCGACACCCGCACGGTCCTGGGGCTTGCGCTTGCCGCTGGCCTCAACGCGCCCCCGATCGAGCCCCCGCGGTTCGGCATCTTCAGGATGTGACGGTGTCGCTCGCCCGGCGCTTCGGCAAATTGTTGATCGCCAATCGCGGCGAGATCGCGTGCCGGATCATACGCACGGCCAAATGGATGGGCCTGCGCACCGTCGCGGTCTATTCCGACCCGGATCGCGAGGCGATGCACGTTGCGCTTGCCGACGAGGCGGTGCTCATCGGTCCGGCGCCGGCGAAGGACAGCTATCTCCACATCGGCGCCATCCTCGACGCAGCGCACACGACCGGCGCCGAGGCGATCCATCCGGGCTACGGCTTTCTCTCCGAGAATGCCCACTTTGCGCAAGCTTGTGCGGACGCCGGTCTGGTTTTCGTCGGCCCCTCTGCCGCGACCATACGCCTGTTGGGCTCTAAATCGGCTGCCAAGGCGCTGATGGAATCCTCCGGCGTGCCGGTCGTGCCCGGCTATCACGGTGAAGATCAGAGCATTCCGACGCTGCAAGCGGCGGCCGACCGCATCGGAGTTCCGATTCTGGTCAAGGCCTCGGCGGGCGGCGGCGGCCGCGGCATGCGCCTCGTAGGCAACATCGGCGAGCTCGCCGAGGCGCTGGCGAGCGCAAAGCGCGAAGCGGCGGGATCGTTTGGGAACGATCATGTCCTGATCGAGAAGTACATCGAAAGACCACGGCACGTCGAAGTGCAGGTGTTCGGCGACACGCATGGCAACGTGGTGTCGCTGTTCGAGCGCGAATGCACGCTCCAGCGCCGCCACCAGAAGGTAGTAGAGGAAGCGCTTTCCAATGGACTCACCGCGGAACGGCGCGCTGCGATGTCCGTCGCAGCGCGCTCTGCGGCGCAGGCCGCGAACTATGCCGGAGCCGGCACAGTCGAGTTCATCGCCGATGCGGCCGGCTTCTATTTCATCGAGATGAATACGCGCCTGCAGGTCGAGCACCCCGTCACTGAGATGATCACCGGCCTCGATCTCGTCGAGTGGCAGTTGCGCATCGCCATGGGGGAAAAGCTGCCGTTGCAGCAGGATCAGATCGCAGCCAATGGCCACGCCATCGAGGCGCGCATTTATGCCGAGGACCCAGACAAGGGGTTTCTGCCGGCCACCGGAACCATCCGCGAATGGCGCGAGCCCTCCGGCGACGACATCAGGGTCGATACCGGATTTCGTGCCGGCGACGCGGTCACGCCTTACTACGATGCGTTGCTGGCAAAGCTGATCGCCTGGGGAGCCGACCGCCCGCAGGCGCTGAGCCGGCTAGCGGAGGCATTGGAGGCGTTTGAGGTCGCCGGCGTCACCACCAATCTCGCGTTCCTCAAGGCGTTACTGGGCCATCCGCAAGTCGTCCGCGACGAAATCGACACCGGCTTCATCGAGCGGGAAATATCCGCCCTCACGAGGAGGGCGCCCTCGCTCGCGGCGCTCGATCTTGCCGCAGCTTGCGTCGCGGTGCTGCTGCGCGAGCAGAGCGAGAGTGTCGCCTCGGACTCGCCGTGGGATCGCAGCGACGGCTGGACGCTCGCCGGCCGGCGCAGCCGCCCCTTGAGCTTTCGCCAGGGAGCCGAACGCTACGACGCGGTGCTGTGGCACACCCGCGACGGCTTGAGGCTGGACTTCGGCGGTAGGACCGATCGCTTGCAATTCGCGCCGCGCGAGGGCGCCGTATTCGACATGTGCCTCGGCGACGCGCCCGAGCGGGTATCGGTGGCATGGTCAGGCCGCGATCTTGCTCTAACCACGCCGCGCGGCGGCTGCAATCTGCATTGGATCGATCCATTCGTTGCCGATATCTCCGAAGCGACTGCGGCAGGCCGTATCGTCGCGCCAATGCCGGGAACGGTGACGCGCATTCTCGCCGAACCGGGAGTCGGTGTGCCGCGGGGCGCGCCTCTCATCGTGCTCGAAGCAATGAAGATGGAGCACACGCTGCGGGCGCCCGCCGAGGGGCGCCTCAAGGCGCTCAAGTGCGCCGTAGGCGATTTCGTGCAGGAGGGAGCCGAGCTCGCCGATTTCGAGGCCACTGAGATGGAAACCGCGAATTGAAATCCCTAGGGGTGATTACCGGGGAAGGCGCGCGCTCGCCGCGGTGAGATCAAATCAACTATGGACGCACAGGTTCTCATTGTCGGAGCAGGTCCTACCGGCCTGACGCTCGCCATCGATCTCGGATTGCGCGGCGTGCGCACGATGATCATTGAGCAGAAGGATGCCCCGCAGTTTCTTCCCAAAATGGAGCGCTGCAACGCCCGTACCATGGAAATCTATCGGCGCATGGGCATCGTCGACAAAGTTCGCGCCGCCGGCCTTCCCGCGCATTGTCCGATGGACATCTTCATCGTGCTGTCCCTCGTCGAGCCGCCGCTGGTGCATCATCCCCATCCCTCGGTAGACGAGGCACGGGCGCAGATTACCAAATCCGAGGACGGCGGCCTTCCGCTCGAACCCTACCAGCTCATCTCGCAATACACGCTCGAGCCGCTGTTGAAGTCGATCGCAGAGACCCTGCCGAGCGTCACAGTCCGTTACGGATGCGAGCTCGTGTCATTCGAGCAGGACGAGCGTTCGGTCACCGCGCATGTCAAGGCGAGCGACGGGTCTCTGAGCACGTTGCGCGCCACCTACATGGTAGGCTGTGACGGCGGCAATAGCATGGTGCGCCGGCAGCTCGGCATTGAGCTCAACGGCGAAGCCAACATCCAGCAGCTGCGGCAGGCGCTCTATTACTGCGAGGAGCTCTACGAGCGCATTCCGATCGGCAAGGGCCGGCACTATCATGTCGCCGACGCTGAGGGGAGTTTCCTGATCGTGCAGGATTCGACCCGGCACTTCACGCTGCATTCCGTCGTCGCGACGGACGCGGACATGGCCCGCATGTTCGAGCGCGTCGTCGCCATGCCGGTCAAATTCGACATGTTGTATGTCGGCCAGTGGAGGATGAACCTGCTGCTGGCTGACCGCTATGGCGAGGGCCGGGTCTTTCTCGCTGGCGACGCCGTACATCTCGTCATTCCGACCGGAGGGCTCGGCATGAACACCGGGGTCGGCGATGCCATCGACCTCTCGTGGAAACTTGCGGCGACACTCGCCGGTTGGGGCGGCCCCAAGCTGCTCGCCTCCTATGAAATCGAGCGCCGGCAAGTGGGAGAGCGCAACGTGGCGGCATCCGGCTTTGCAACGCAGGGGCGGCGGCGGTGGCGCGCGCTCTATCGCCCGGACATCCGCGAGCGCACGCCCGCGGGTGCCGCCCTGCGCGAGGCGTTGGCGCGCGTCGCCGATGTGGAGCAACACAAGGCGACTGAAATGATCGGCGCCGAGCTCGGCTATCGCTATGTCGGCTCGCCACTGATCGCTTCGGAGCCGGGGGAGGGGCCCGAATTCGATTTCATGGTCTACACTCCGACCACGTGGGCCGGAGCGCGCTTGCCGCACGTGTGGCTCAACGACGGCAGCGCGATGCAGGACCGCATCGGCTACGGTCATGGCTATACGCTACTGCGGCTGGACGGGGCGAAGACCGATGTAAACGCTCTGCAGCGCGCGTTCGCCGCCATTGGCACGCCGTTGCAGGTTCTTGACGTTGCCGATGCGAGAGCGCGAGACGTCTACGGATATGACCTCTTGCTGTTGCGGCCGGACATGCACGTGGCCTGGCGCGGGAACGAGTCGCCGGCCGAGCCGACAAAATTGGCGGCGCTGGCGACGGGGCATTGAAAAGCGGGGCGCTTTCACGTCATTCGCGTCGTCCCCGCGACGCGAGCGTCGCGGGGTGCCCTCGCGGGGACGACAGATGATCACACCATCAGCACGATTGACCCCGTGGTCTTGCGCGATTCGATATCGGTGTGGGCCCGCGGCGCGTCCTGCAAAGGGTAAGTCTTGCTGATCTCGATTTTGATCTTGCCGCTCACGACCATCGCGAAGAGGTCGTGCGCGGCGGCGAGGAGTTCGGCGCGGGTTACCGTGTAATTCGACAGGCTGGGGTGCGTGAGATAGATCGAGCCGAGCGCGCCCAGCCGGCGCGGCGGCATGGCATCGGGATCGCCTGAGGCTTCGCCGAAGGACGCCATCAGCCCGCGCCGGCGCAGGCATTTCAATGATCCCTCGAATGTCGCCTTGCCGACCGAATCATAGACCACGGGAACGCCTTCGCCGCCGGTGATCTCGCGCACGCGGGCGGAAAAATCCTCGCGCGCATACACGACCGGATGATCACAACCGTGCGCGCGGGCGACTTCGGCCTTCGCATCACTGCTTACCGTGCCGATCACCGTCGCGCCAAGGTGCTTGGCCCACTGGCACATGATCAGACCCACCCCGCCGGCGGCGGCGTGGATCAGGATCGTATCGCCGCGCTGCACTTTGTATGTATCGTGTAGCAGGCAGCGTGCCGTCATGCCGCGGATCATCATCGAGGCAGCCGTGCGCTCATCCATGCCGGCTGGCAAGGCGATGACGCGCTCGGCCGGGACGACACGGAATTCCGCGTAAGAGCCTTCCGGCATGTTGGCGTAGGCAACGCGATCACCGACCAAAAAGCCGCTCACCTCCGGCCCGACCGCATCGAT
>Ga0306924_10000033_pt1 | contig 84932 bp, 53 predicted proteins | sample sta12Can44000111_FD_203756 | JGI IMG/M metagenome (GOLD analysis project Ga0306924, IMG submission 203756) | Lab enrichment of tropical soil microbial communities from Luquillo Experimental Forest, Puerto Rico - statanox.12C.anox.44.000.111 (v2)... | ecosystem: Environmental > Terrestrial >... | reverse complement strand
ACACCGCTCCAGCCTTCAGGTTGTGCATGCCGTGCACATAGGAGATGTTGGAGCGAAGCCCGCCGTTGGTGAGCAGGCGGTCTTGGCCGACGGTCTGCGACTGGAGATTGGGTTGGAGGTCCGCAAACGGATTGCCGCTGGGGTAGTAGTCATAGTGATCGCGGCGCATGAATCCGCCGACGGTCAGCACGGTGTTGGTATTCAGTAGCCGGATCCATGAAGGAGCGATGTTGTAGGTCTTGATCTGGGCGCGCTGGTTGGTTGGGCCGACGGGTTGCCCGTCAGGGCCCAGGCCGCTGCTGAAGTTGGGGTCGACCAGTCCCTTCCATGCGGTGGCGTTTTGGGCGTCGAAAGAGTTCGGATTCTGAAACCAGGAGCGCGTAAAACCCAGATTTACGTGAAGCGAGTCGGCAGTTGAGAGCTGGTAGTCGACCCGGTCGAAAAAGTTCTCTTCGTTACCCTTGGCGTGCATGACCGTGAACTCAGGAGGGTCGAGGAAGCGGCCGCTGTTAAGCCCGCTAGCCGAGGTGAAGTTCCCCCAGAGATCGCCACCGAGTGCCAAATCCGCGGCCATGTTTGCAGTGCCAAATGAACCATATGATGTCGAAACAGAACCCGTGGGCTTCTTCACGCCTTGTCCGGAGCGGGTAGTGAGATTGATGACCAGGCTGGCCTTTTCGCCATACTCAGCCGGCGGCGCACCCGAGATGACTTCGATCGACTGGATCGCGTCGAGCGGCACCTGGTTCGAAAAGGTCTTGCTCTGTTGGTCAGTAATGGGCTGGCCGTCGAGCGAAAAAGAATTCTCGGCGTGATCGCCAAGGCCGTGGAAGAAGCCGTTCGAGTCGGCGGTGACTCCCGGCGTGGAAAGCGTGACCGCGGAACTTAAAGAAGACGACTGGCTCTCGAGCGGAAGGCGGTCGACGATGGCTTTGTCCACGTCCGTGTGAAATGTGGGATCGTTTTCGATCAAATCGCCGGCCTGTCCTTCAACCGTCACGACCTCCGACGAAGTGCTCACCTTGAGAGTCACCTTCACCTTCAACGGCACCAAGGAACGGACGTCGATGTCTTGCGCATACGGCGTGAATCCCGTGACCGTCGCTGTCATGTGGTAAGGGTTGAAGGGGACGTTCGGAATGCTGAAGCTCCCATTGGGGTCGGTCACGGCCGAACGGGTGAACTGGCTGACGGGATTGTGAATCTCCACGGTTGCTCCCGGAACGACCGCACCCGAGGGGTCGGCCACGGTTCCGGTGACGGAGGTGGAATTTCCCCCGGATTGTGCTGCCAGGGTCAGGCTTGCGAACACGATCAACACGTAATAAAGCAGGAATGCACGCGCACGAACGAAAAGCATGAACCTCTCTCCTAATAGGAAGTCGATTAAGAAAACTGCGACGATTTGGCGAGTTTCCTAGACCGAAGGAGGAGGACGGCTGTAGAGAAAGGTGGCGAGCAGCAGAGGATCGGGCGATCCGTGCGGGCACGGCGCAAGCGGTGAAGAGAACAAAGCGGGGCTGACTTGATAGGCGGCAACATTTACCGCTCCCGAATGCGCGACCGAGCAGAGCGAGCATTCATGGGAGCTGCTGGAACGGTCGCTGTGGACGTGGTTGACCTGGGCAAATCCCGCGAGCAGGAGCAGCGCGGCGCATAGAAGGGTAAGCAGCCCGGAGGGCGAGCACCGCCCTGATTTCCCCCCATCCCTCATGAACAACAGGCCCTCATCAGCAAATTCTAGCTGAAATACTGAACCGAAACGGCTGCCAGACGGCCATGTCCGACGGGCAAACAACGACCGCTACTTGGACGCCTCCCGCAGCGAGATGTTTCCACGGAGTGAGTGGATTTCAAACGACGCCAGGGCGGGGCGCAGCAGGGAATTGGTCTGGGCGGCAATAGGCGCCACGGGGGAACCAAGAACCTGGTGGTCGAGCTTCCCCTTCACCGACCGAGCCTTGAAGTGCGCCATTCCGGCTGAAGGTAGTGACACAAAAATATTTCCCGTGCCTGACACCAGCTTGAAGAATCCACCTGCGGGATCACCAAGATACCGGATGGGCCCGGTCCCCGAGTGCACCTGGATCATCGGTCCAGAGATGTCCTGCAGATTGACCTCACCGCTGGCCGTAGCAACATCCACATAGCTGCCCTGAATTTCGCGAAGGGTGATGGGGCCGCTTAGGGTCTTCACGTGCACGTGCGCGTCGTGCAGAGAGCGCGCGTAAACCGAAGCCGTGGTGCCCTCCAGAATCAAATCGCCCTGCAGGTTCTCCGCAGAGAGCGAGCCGGCCGCGGTGCTGAGGATCACGCAGGCATCGGGCGGAACCATGACCTGGTAGTCAACATTGTCGGCTTTAGCGCCACTGGCGACCTGCGAACCGGTGATCATTTCGATGCGATTCTCGTTCTGGGTGTGCAGGATTTCGACCGCGTCCGAATGCACGACTGTGATCACCACGCGATCGACGGCGGTGGGTGTCACCGCGATACGGCCATACTGGTTCCGCACCGAGATGACCGGCCGCAGGCCCACTTTGTAGGCAAAGGTGTCGCGCGTGATCTGCGCCGCGGCGGAAATGCATAAGACCAGAGCGAAAATGGCGGCTGGAGCAAGATCGTGGAGCCTACTCATGAATGATCTCCATCTGCAGGCACCAGGGGCCCTGAGTACGCGCGGAATCATGGCGCACGGCAAACTGCTATTGCGATGCGCAGTCAGAAACCCAAGTTGCTTGAAGGAGGGTTTACAGCCCAAAAAGGTCCCTTAGACGCCGGGTTTGGGCCCGGCTGACGGGAATCTCGGTCTGCTTCTTGTCGTCCATGCGCAACTGGTAGGAACTCTTGAACCAGGGCATGACTTCCTTGATGCGGTTGATGTTCACCAGGTAGGAGCGGTGCGCGCGCCAGAACAGTTTGGGGTCCAGGCTGTCGAGCAACTCTTCCAGCGTGCGGCAATTCGATTGGCCCTCGGCGCCGTTCTGCCCGGCGGTCACGACGGTGATCACGCCATCTTCAATCGACGCATAACAAATGTCTCGCTGGTCAACCAGCAGTAGACGCCCCATCGACTTGATGAGCACTTTCGAAGTGGCTTGCGGCTTCTGCGATTCGAGCATCCGAACCAGGGTCTCAAGTTTGTCGGAGGGGGAACTGGCGTCGTCCAACTTAGCTCGGACCTTTTGCACAGATTGAGCAACCCGCTTTTTGTCGAAGGGCTTGAGCAAGTAGTCGACGGCGTTGACTTCGAAAGCCTTGACTGCGTACTGGTCGAATGCAGTCGCGAAGACAATTTTGGGCAGCGTTACCTTTTTGTCGATTAGCTTCTTGATCACTCCAAAGCCGTCGAGGCCGGGCATTTGCACATCGAGAAACACCAGGTCCGGATTGTGTTCGCGGATGAGCTGGATGGCTTCCAGCCCGTTCTTGCCCTGCGCGACCACGTTTACGTCCTCAACACCCTTCAGAAGGTAGCTGAGTTCGTCACGCGCGAGCTGCTCGTCGTCGACTATGACCGCGGAGAGTGACATGAAAGGTCTGAAACTGTTGCAAACGAAGTATAGAAGGCCGCTTCGACGAGGGTCAACGCGACCGCGATCCTGTGCTTACGCCGGATAACCAGGTGAGAGCATGGACCCGCCCGCAAGCTCCGCAGAACAAAGCAAGTCTCAGGGAATTTCCTGTCGCATCACATCCCACGGGCGGAGCTGTTTCTCCACCATGATCACCTCTCCAGGACTTGCGGAGAGTTTCGCCTTGAGGCTGCCACACTTCGCCTCGTCTAGCCGGCAACCAAGCCTGTTCTTAGGATCTCAAGTGGAGAGTCGTTTGTGAGACGCCAGCAGCCGACAAGATTCCGCGGCCCACCAATGGCAAAGCCAACATGTTCCGGGGCGGATTCTGGCAACTTGACGTGCGCAATTCCGTTCGAATCCGAGACTGTGGAAATGTTCAATGCGGGGGGTAAGGTGGCCGATGAATGTCGAACGTTCCGTTCCACATGAACATAGAAACTTGAACCTTCGAGAGTGGTTTTCTTGATCGGGCATTGATCAGCCGGACTGTTATCGAGTTCACCGGAGCATCAAGGCGTAACATGACGCGCGAGAGCGATACGAAGGTGCCGCTTAGGCAGACAAAACTTGGGACTCCCAGCAAGACTCTTGCGCGAATCATTTTTCGTTCCCACGACCATCACGACTAAGCTGCGCAAAATCTGAGACGAGCCTTCACCGCCGATTCGTCACCCCGAACGTGTTTACTCTCGGAGTTCCTTTTCGGGAAATGTAATCCAAAGTTTTACTTGTCATCTCGATCACGCAGCGCAATGATGCAAACATCTCCCCCGCATTGATGCTGCACAGGAATTTCAAGCAGCGTGGTGCCGTTTGGCATTCAGGCGATCCCCCGCGCCTAGGCATCCCCTCTAAATCAGGCTCTTGGAAGTATTTGATGTTTCTCAGGTACACCACCACAACCTGCAAGTGCCCGTCCACTGACAAGGAGTGCCTATGCTTCGTCTTTTGCTGTTCCTCGCCACCCTCTCGTTCCTGGTCGCGCAGCCCGCAAGAGCTGACGACGACCATGGCTACGTCGTAGGGTCGTGCAAACCTCGACTCACCAGGTTCACGTCGATATCCGCTGCCGTGAGCAGCGTACCTTCGGGTTCCACTATTTTTGTTTGCCCAGGAACTTATCCCGAGCAAGTGGCCATCTCGCAACCTCTCAAGCTTGTAGGCATTACCAGTGCGAACCAGGACGATGCGATTGTGAAGGTTCCCAGTGGAGGGCTTTCCCCCAACGCGACCAGTATCTTCGGAGAAGGGATTGCCGCGCAAATCCTGGTGCGGACGCCGGGTCCAGTCGAGATCGTCAACCTAAGCGTTGACGGCACGGGGAGCGATAACGGGTGCGCGGGAGGAGTCTGGGTAGCGGGGATCTTCTATGCCATCGGGTCTTCGGGCGAGGTCAACCGTGCCCGCGCCAGCCAACAGATGAATTCCGGTTGTAGTGCTGGGATTTGGGCAGAGAATGATGGCATCACCAACCAGTCCATCGAGATCAACGACAGCAGCGTGCACGATGTTGGCAACACGGGCATTTTTGTGGCCCAGAACGGTAGCACGCCAACCCTATATGCCCGGGTGCACGGCAATACAGTTTCTATCCCCAACGGATTGGTCGGCATTGGCATGGCAGGCGTGTCCGGCACGGTCAGCGGGAATATAGTCACAAACGCTCTGTTTGGGATCGCCGACGTGGGGCCGCAGATTTCCCTTAACTCCAACGTCGTCAGCCTGACCGCTGTGGGCATCGTGCTGGAGGGCGGCGGACAGGTCTTCGCCAACCGAATCTCGACTGTCGGCGTGGGCGTACTCTTCTATGCCGACGGCGGCTCGCTGCAGGGAAATCGCATTGTCGGAAGCAGCCAGGCAGCGGTTGAGTTTGCTTGCTCTGCTGCATCCGCCCGAGGCAACGTCATCCGCGATGCACCGGTCGGCCTGGACCAGGAAGCTTCGCTGTTCGACCCTTTCAACAGCTTCGATAACACCGGAGTGATTTCGACGGGTGGATGCCCTGCTTCGCCGCCACCTCCTGCTCCAGTGCAAGGAGCTGCGGTCGGCCCAGGCGGAGGGACTGAGTCACTGTGGCAGTGGCGTACGCCGGGTTCGCCCTCGGGCGCCGCGCACTAGACAAGTAATGCGGGGCGTGCAGGCTCTGGCCGGGCAACTTCACGGTCGCGGACGTGGCTCAGCCAAGAAGCCTCCTAACAAAAAGGGACAGCTTCGGCTGTCCCTGGAGATCGGCTTTCCGGTAGCGCCTACTTGCGCGGAGCGGGGGGAGGAGTCTTCTTGCCTTTTTGAGCCTCTCTCCTCGCCGCAACTTCGATCTTCTCGAAGTCCTTCGGAATCTCGAACAGGTCATCCGGCTGCGGGCCCTCCTTAATGTTCTGCAACTCCACCGTTGCTTTCTCCGCTTCCCACTTGATGGGAACGCGCAGCCCGCGGTCGATCCAGACGGTGCCGGGATCTCCGTTGTACGCCTTGGCTGTATATTTCACGGTTTTCCGCCCGTTCAGCTCTTCGTCGCCAACCTTCTTGCACTCGCCGCTCTTGTCGACATCTTTCTTCCAATCGATGCAGGCTTCGTCGGGGTTGCCTACGCGCACAAGGGGAATGGATGAGGGCATGTGCCCCGGAGGAGAGATCACGTAGGTCTTCGTGTCGGGAAGCACCATGGTGCTCGTGTGCTGAGCCAGGTCCAGAATCACATAGCTCGGCGTGGTTTGCTTCACCACTTCCATCCGAACCTTGTTGACTTTAAACGAGACGTTCGTAGTGACGCCCGCCGGTTTGAGCCGCACCATGTCGGCAGTGAACTGTTGTGCAAATGCCGCTGACCCCGAAAAGACAAGCAACCATGCGAGACGGAACAGAGATCTTTCAGACACGAGTTCTCCTTGGCTTGAAACGTTTAGGAATCTGTCGGGGGCTGGCTTCCCAAAGCATAGCAAAACCGCAAGGGATGTCCAACAGACTCAGTGGGTTCCCGGTTTCGAGAAGCCCCGCTCGATCCACTTCGACATCAGCGAGTGCTGGTGGTCTAGGTAGCCGTTGCGGCGGTAGAACTCCTTCGCGTTGGCGTTGGGGCGGACGACCTCCAGATGAATCGAGCGTACGCCGCTCCCCCGGGCCTGCTCTTCGACGAAATCCAGGGTGAGCCGTCCCCATCCCCGGCCTCGATGCGATTCGCGAAGATAGAACTCGTCGAGAAAAGCATCGCGGCCAAGATATTCCAGGCTGTAGCCAAGGGTGAGAACGACGTACCCGACCGGGAGTGTTTGGTCGCAGATCAGCCAGGCGCGGCCGAAAGAGGGCTCGCGCAGAAACGTCAGTAGGGCACCGCGGGCGCGATCTTCGTCAAAGGCGTGTCCGTCGTAGGCATAGTACTCCCGCATCATCACGAGAATGATCTCGGCGTCCTGATCGCTGGCTGGACGGAAAGTAGGCCGCATCAGTCAGACGACACTTTCCAATGCGAGCGCCATGCCCATGCCGCCGCTGACGCAGAGTGTAGCCACGCCGCGTTTCACTTTGCGCCGGAGCATTTCATGAAGCAGCGTGACCGTGATGCGGGTCCCCGTGCAGCCGATGGGATGGCCGAGGGCGATCGCGCCACCGTTCACATTGAGGATGTCCCGGTCGAATTGCAGCTCGCGAACGCAGGCCAGCACTTGCGCCGCGAAGGCTTCGTTCAGTTCGATCAGGTCGAAACTGCCGAGCTTCAAGCCGTGCTTCGCCTCCATCTTGCGCAGCGCAGGGACAGGACCGACGCCCATAATTCGAGGATCGACTCCCGCGGAGCTGACGGCGACCACGCGGGCCAGCGGCTTGAGGTGGTTCTTCTTCACGAAAGTTTCGCCTCCGAGCACGACAGCGGCTGCTCCGTCGGTGATCCCCGATGAGTTGCCAGCCGTGATGGTGCCGGTCTTCGAGAACACGGGTGCAAGCTTCGCCAGTTTTTCCAGGCTGGCATCGGCAAAGGGATGTTCGTCACGCGCAAAAACAGTTGTCCCTCTCTTGCTTTCGAGGGTGACTGGGGCGATCTCGTTTCGAAAGTGGCCGGCAGCGATAGCGGTCGCGGCGCGGTTCTGAGAGGCGAGGGCAAACTCATCCTGTTCGTCGCGCGTGATCTTGTACTGCTCGGCCAGGACCTCGGCCGTCTCGCCCATCACCATCTTCGCCATGGGGCAGAAGAAGCCGTCACGATACATGCCGTCGACCAGTTCTTGATTGCCAAGGCGATATCCCCAGCGGGCGCCATCGAGATAATAAGGAAGGCGCGACATTGACTCGGTGCCCCCGGCGAGCACGCAGTCGAGAGTTCCGGTCGTGATCTCCTGGTAGGCGAGAGCAATGGACTTCAGACCAGAGGCGCAGGCCTTGTTCACGGTGTAGGCCGGGACCTCTTGCGGGACCCCGCTGCGGATGGAAATCTGTCGCGCCGGGTTGGGGCCACCCCCGGCCTGTCGGGCGTTGCCGAAAATCGTTTCTTCCACCTGACCCGGCTCCACGCCCGCGCGTTCCATCGCACTCTTGGCGGCGGCTACGCCCATGTCGGCGGCACTCATCGAAGCCAGCGATCCTCCGAACTTGCCGATGGGTGTGCGCACGGCCGAGAGGATATATACGTCGGTCAATGCGGTCCTCCAAACTTTTTAGTCTAGCACTCGAAAGAGCTATCAGCCGTCAGCAAGCCGTGAGCGGCCAAGGACGAGTTGCTGGCTGAGAGCTGATGGCCGATAGATGAGAGCTGCTTTTCCAGTACACTGAAGCATTCATGAACTACATCTACGGCCTGAACGCGGTCAGCGAAGCTATTAAGGCGAGGGGGCGCGCTTTCCAGTGGGTGGGCCTGGCGAAGGAGCGCCACGACCTGCGGCTGCAGCGCATCATTGAAGAGTGTCGTAAGTTGGGCGTGCCAGTTCGTTTCCTGCAGCGCACGGAACTAGACCGCATGGCAGGAAACGCGGCGCACCAGGGTGTCGTGGCCGTGACCTCGGCGAAGCAATACAGCGGGCTTGATGACGTGGTCGAGGCCAAGCGCGGCGAGCAGTCGCTGATCGTTGTGCTCGATGGCGTCGAAGATCCCCACAACCTGGGAGCGATCCTGCGCACTGCCGACGCTGCTGGTGCGGATGGCCTCGTAATTCCCGAGCGGCGGGCTGCGGCTGTTACCGGAGTGGTCGCGAAGACCTCTGCCGGGGCAAGCGAGCACCTGCCCATCGCCCGTGTGACCAACATTGCGCGCAGCGTCGAAGAACTCAAGGATCGCAACATCTGGGTCGTAGGACTCGACGAGCGCGGTCCGCAAACCTACGATTCGCTCGATTACAAGATGGACTGCGCCATCGTGCTGGGCGCAGAAGGCAAGGGAGTGCACGATCTCGTGCGTAAGAAATGCGATTTCCTGGTATCGATCCCCATGCTGGGCAAAGTCCCTTCTCTCAACGTTTCCGTCGCGGCCGGGGTTGTGCTGTACGAGGTCCTGCGCCAGAGGCGGGCCGCAGCGCGAAATACCGAATGAAGTTGTGGATTTCTTGGTGCTTGCTTCTCGCCCTGGCCGGCAGCTGTTCCGCGCTCGACCGCGAAGCCTTCACCTTCACCAACTACGATCTTCAGGTTCGAATCGAGCCCGAGCAGCAGCGTATCGGGGTCCGCGGCACGATTGCCCTGCGCAATGATTCCCAAACCCCACAGAAGAACGCGGTGCTGCAGATTTCCTCGAGCCTGACTTGGCGCTCCATCCAGGCCGATGCCAAGCCGCTCCAATTCGTCAGCCAACCGTATGAATCGGACGTCGATCATACCGGGGAGCTTTCGGAGGCGATCGTCGCCTTGCCCAAGGAGATTCCGCCTGGCGGGGCGGTGGAACTGACCATCGGCTACGAGGGCGTCATCGTGCTCGATGCGAGCCGGTTGACGCGCATCGGAGTGCGGAAAGAACAAGCCATCCATAGCGATTGGGATCAGATTGACGCACACTGGACAGCAGTTCGCGGCGCGGGAAATGTCGCCTGGTACCCGGTTGCCACTGAGTCCGCAAATCTTTCCGACGGAAATAGCCTCTTCGAAACTCTTGATCGCTGGAAGAAGCGTGAACAGACAGCAGGGATGAAGATCGAGTTCATACACACGCACGAGAACGTGGGCGGCGGCGCACTGACTCTTCTGTGCAGCCAGGAAGGCAGGCGCTTGCTTGAATACATGAGTCGAACGCAAGGCGAAGTAACAGATTGCCACTTCGCGCCGCTCGGCTTGCGTACACCTGTTTTCGCTCTCGGTGACTATCAGATACTTGAGGCACCAGCGCTTCTTGTGGCTTATCGTCCGGAGCACAAATCGAAGGCGGAAAAATTTGTTCAGGCAGCTGCTGATGCCATGCCCTTTGCGACCGACTGGTTCGGTGCGCCGAGGGAGAAGGCGCAAGTGGTGGAGCTCATGGATCCCGGCGCTTCCCCGTACGAGGGTGGAAGCCTGCTACTCACTCCCTTTGGCGATACCGATCCCAAACTCATACAGATCGCGCTCGTCCACGACCTCACGCATGCCTGTTTCCCCTCGAACCGTTCTTGGATCTACGAAGGGCTGGCCCACTTTGCCCAAGCGGCGTACCGCGAACGGCAGGGGAATCGTCAGGCGGCGCTTGATTTTCTTGGACTCCATCGCGCGGCGGTCGTGGACGCGGAAAAAGTTGTTGGCTCGCGCCCCAAGGACGCCGCTCATCCGGAAGAGTCGCTCGTGTCCACGACGGTCGATGAGTTTTTTCGCAGCAAAGCTGCCTACGTGTGGTGGATGCTGCGGGACATGCTCGGCGATGAAGCACTGAAGAAAGCGCTGGCGAGTTATCGAGCCGATCACGATACGAGGGAAGACTTCATGCCCCGATTACTGCAAGCGCAATCCAAGCGTGATCTGCAATGGTTCTTCGACGACTGGATCTATCGTGACCGAGGTCTTCCTGACTTCCGGATCGAATCGGCATTCTGGCGCCAGACCTCGGAGGGAAACTATCTGGTCACCACTACCGTGGAAAACCTCGGCGACGCGGGGGCCGAGGTCCCAGTCACCGCCCATTTCGAAGGCGGCGATCTTTCCGAACGTGTTGAAGTACGCGGCAGGTCGAAAACCGTCGTCCGGATCAGCACTCCGAAGCCGCCAACTGAAATCGTGGTGAATGATGGCAGCGTGCCCGAAAGCGACATGGGGAACAACACATTCAAGGTGGAAGCATCCAAGAGATGAGAATCCATCACGGAGTCATGGAGCCACGGAAGGAAGGGGAATGCCACCACGAATGATTAGCAAGATGCGGGCAATGCCTTCTCCGTGCCTCCATGTCTCCGTGGTAATTTTTATGCGTGGTCCTGGAGTATGCCTTGGCCTACATTCAATTTCTGGGTGCAGCCGGAACGGTTACGGGCTCGAAGCATCTGGTCAATACTTCTTTCGACGACGACGGCAAGCGGGGTATCCAGGTGCTGGTTGATTGCGGCCTCTTTCAAGGTCAGAAAGAGTGGCGCGAACGCAACTGGCAGCCGTTGCCCATCCCCGCGCGCGAGATTGAGGCCGTCATTCTCACTCACGCGCACCTGGATCACTGTGGTTGGATTCCCCGTTTAGTGAAAGAAGGCTTCGCCGGACCGATTTATGCCACGCAAGCCACGATCGATTTGTGCGGAATCATCCTGCCCGACTCCGGCCATCTGCAGGAAGAAGACGCCGAGTTCTACAACAAGCACAAGAAATCGAAGCACGATCCCGCCCTGCCGCTCTATACGCTCGACGAAGCGGAGGCATGTCTGAAGCAGTTCCAGGTGGCGCATGTAGGCGAAAACAAACAGCTCAGCTCTGAGCTTGCGTTTCGTTTTGTTCCCGCTGCGCATATTCTAGGGTCCTGCATGGCCGAGATCACACTCAATGTCAACGGGCAGGCGCGCCGCCTGCTTTTCACAGGAGACATCGGGCGTGTCCGCAATCAGGCCATCACACCCGGCAAAGTCGTGCATACCGGGCCGCAGGAAGGCGAGGCCGCCGACGTCGTTGTGATGGAATCTACCTACGGCAATCGCGTGCACCCGCACGAGGATCCGCGGCCCGAACTGGCGCGCGTGATCCGGGAGACGGTGGAGCGTGGGGGTTCCATCGTAGTCCCCGCTTTCGCCGTCGAGCGGACGCAGAAGTTTGTCTTCATGCTCAAGGAGATGATGGAAGCTGGGCAAATCCCGCGGCTGCCCGTGTTTTGCGACAGCCCAATGGCGATCAAAGCGGTGGAAATCTATTTGAAACACGAGGACGAATACACGGTCGAGGCACGGGAACTGATTCGCAAATACGGATCCCCTTTAGGGTGGCCGGGTTTCTCGTTTGCCTCCACTGCCGAGGAGTCAAAGAAAATCAACGACGTCGACTATCCGTCGGTCATCGTTTCTTCCAGCGGAATGGCGACCGGAGGGCGCATCCTGCATCATCTGGCGCAACGCTTGCCCGATCCGAGGAACACCATCCTCTTTATCGGCTTCCAGGCACCAGGAACGCGTGGTGCGACCATCAAGGGCGGCGTCAAGGAAGTGAAGATTTTTGGCGATTTCGTCTCGGTTCGTGCCCAGATCGCGGTATTCGAGCAGTTCAGCGATCACGCCGATCCGCCCGAGCTTCTATCATGGATGCGAACCTTTGCAAACAAGCCTCGCGTCGCGTACCTGGTCCATGGAGAGCCGGCGGCCGCGGCACAACTCCAGGAGACCTTGCAAAAAGAACTGGGCTGGCGCGCAGTCGTGGCCGAGTGGATGCAGAAGGCTGAAGTGTAGCGCCGGCTGTGGCGAGAGCTTGCCCTGAGCCTGTCGAAGGGGCGTCGCGTCCTCGCGCGAAGGACTGAAAGTAGCACTCTATGACCGAAGCCGAACTCAAGAAGCACATCGAAGCTGCTGAGAAGAGTCCAAAGGAAATCGCAGCGGCCGTCTCCGGGCTGACCCCCGACGTCCTGCGCTACAAACCTACCTCAAACAAATGGAACATCCTCGAAATCCTCGGGCACCTCGCCGACATCGAGATTGTCTACGCCTACCGCTTGCGCCAGATGCTGGCCGACGAGAAGCCTGTCATCGCGCCCATGGATCAGGACGCGTGGGCCAGGAATCTTGGATATACGGAAATCGCCGCTCCGGAACTGGTCGCTCTGTACGGACTGAATCGTCACCACACACTACGTTTGCTGCAGCGGTTGAAGCCCGCCGATCTCGAGAAATCCGCGTTCCATCCCGAGCTGCAAAAGCAAGTGACGGTCGCGCGGCTCGTCGAGCAAATGTCCGGCCACGGCGCGAATCACTTGGCTCAGATTGAAAAGCTGAAGAAGGAAGCGAAGAAGAAGTAGCCTGGCTCAGGTCCCAAGAATCTCGCGCAGAGCGGCGAGCAGGCGGTCGGCTTCCTCCACCGTGTTGTAGTGGAACAGCCCGATGCGCAGGAAGCCACCGTCTTTTTCCACGTCGAGCTGCTCAGTCAGGTTCAATGCGTAATAGTTCCCGTCCCAGGTGAAGAAACCTCGATCGCCCAGCTTGGTCGCGAGTTCCAGGGGAGTGTGCCCCGTGGCGCGCAATGCGATCGTCGGGCAGCGTTCGGCCATGCGAGGGGGATCGGTGATTCCATAAACCTTTACGCCCGGCATAGCCCGCAGGCCGTGCAACAGGCGCTCACACAGAGCGCGCTCGTAGCGAACGATCTCCTCGTAAGCCGCCAGGATGGCGGCGCGTCGCGACTTGACTGTTGGTTGCAGTCGGCGGCCAAGGTCGGCGATGTAGTCCACGCACGCCGTAATCCCCGCAACGCATTCGTGATTGAGTGTGCCCCATTCCCAGCGATTCGGACTCTCGTTGGTGTTCGCACGAACCTTGTAGGGCTGCAAGCTGTGCAAATGTTTCCGCTTCCCGTACAACACACCCATATGCGGACCGAAGAACTTGTAGCTCGAGCAGACCAGGAAATCGCAATCCAGCGCACGCACATCGATAGGGCCGTGGGGCGCATAGTGAACCGCGTCGATGTAGGCAAGCGCTCCCACCGCGTGGGCCTGTCGAACAATCTCCTGCACCGGATTGATAGTCCCAACGGCATTCGAAGCGTACCCGACCGCAACCAGCCGGGTGCTGCTCCCGATCTTGCTTCGAAGGTCGTCCATGTCAAGAGTGCAATCGCTCTGACGGAACGCGACGCGTTGCACCTTGACTCCCCGATCTTCCAGCGCGACCCAGGGCGAGAAGTTGGCATCATGATCGAGCAAGGTCAGGAGAAGCTCGTCGCCGGGGCCCAGTTCTCGTCCGATTGCGCGGCTCACAGCATAGGTGAGCGAAGTCATGTTGAAGCCGAAAACGATTTCGTCGGGATCGCTGCCGAAGAAATCAGCCATCGCGGCGCGGGCGGCGGCGATGATCTCGTTGGTGCGGCGGCTGGTGAGATACGCGCCACACGTATTCGCATTCGCGTGCTTCAGATAGTCGCTAATGGCATCGATCACGCGCTGAGGAACCTGGGTGCCCCCAGGGCCATCAAGAAACGCGGCCGGGTGCCCGTTTACAGTTTCGGCAAAGGAAGGGAACTGCGCACGGATCCAGGAGAGGTCGAGGGTGGTCGTAAGGTCTTGTTCAGTGAGTGGCATGAAGGTCGCAGGCTCACACAGCGAAAGGTTCAGCGGCTGACAGCACGAATGAAGTCGGCCAGCATTCCGTAAGCCGTTGTCACCAGTCCCGGGTTGTTTTCTGTGATGCAGATCCCCGGAAAGATGTCCGTTTCAAAATACACGATGGAGGAAGTCCTCGTCACCAGCGCCAGAGGGTCGCTCAATGGCACCTGCTCCGGAGCGACTCGCGCTTTAACGCCTGACCCGGTGCGCCGCGCACTGCACACCAGTTTGTAGGGTCGACCCTCGGCGCGGGCTGCACGCACTTGCTCGGCGGTAAGGTTGCTGATGCCCTCGCGTTCAACGTCCCGCAGGCGGATTTGTTCGTCCATGAGGACTGTGACCAAGGCCACAACTTTCACGGACGCGTCCCAGCCTTCGATGTCATGCGTGGCATCGGTTTCGGCCAGGCCCATGTCCTGCGCTTTCTTGACGGCCGCATCAAATGTGACGCCCGCTTCCATCTCGCCAAGAATCATGTTCGTGGTGGAGTTCAGAATTCCCCGAAATCCCTCCAAGCGGACGACCGGCAGGTTTTCACGAAACAACGAGAAGATCGGAACACCGTCCATCACCGTCGATTCGAACAGGAAGCGCCGGGCGCGGCGCGAAGCCAGATCCCGAAGCTCCCGGTACGCATGAACGATGGGCCCCTTATTGGCCGTGATGGCATGCGCTCCATGTGCCAGCGCGGCCCGCATGTGATCGATGGCAGGCTGGCCGTCCTCGAGGCTTAACGACGTAGCTTCGAAGAGCACGTCGGCGCGCGCGGCCGCAAGCCAATCGCGGACATTCGCACTCGTTCGAGCCACCTTGGGCACAGCATCGAGATTAACGTTTCCGTCTGCCCGCAGGTAAGGCGCCAGGCCTCCTGGATCGGCAATCCATCCCAGCCGGCGCGAGGCGATGCCTGTAATCCTCCACTCGATTTCCAGCGCTCGCAACTCCGCCTCACGTTGGGCGAGCAACTGGGCCAGCGTCCGGTTTACGCTTCCGAAGCCAAGCAGGGACAGATTGTAAGTAGGAATGGCCGTCCCCCGCGTTGAGGAGCTTGCAATCAACCCATGGTGGTGGTGTGTTCTGGCTTGATCTTGTAGATCACGCGAACCTCGCCAGGCTGTGCGTACGGATACTTATCGACTCCCAGATACTTCTTGGCCATTTTGTCGATGTGCACCTTGGCGCCCTGCTCCGTGATCTCGACGACCCTGCCGCGAATCTCGAGATAGCGATAAGGATTTTCCGGATCGACGATCGCCATGGAAATACGCGGGTCCCGGCGCACGTTGCGGTCTTTCTGGCGACCTTTGGCCGAGTTGAAGATGACATGTTCACCGTCGTAGTCGACCCACACGGGCGTTACCTGCGGGTGGCCATCGGGCATGAGAGTGCCGAGGTTGGCAAAGGCGCGCTTCTGAAAAAGATCGGCATACTTCTCGGGAATGGCAGAAGCCATGAAACCCTCCTGAGGGTTAGCAGTTCAGTGTTGAGGATTATAGTCGCGCCTTTGATTTTGCGGCGCCATCAGGAACGCCTCCAGAACTCAACGTCTTTTCGTGGCCCGCGTGGTTGGAATAGAATTGCGACCTTACTGAAATTCCGAAGAGTTGGCGGCCAAGCCATGCGGCGCGGCTTTCGCGAAACCATAAACTCCAGTAAACTAGTAGACATTCAAGAAAGGGCCTGTCACGAATGAGCACGGCGCTGTCTCTTGCGCGGAGAGTCGTAATTGTCTTTTCGGTACTGCTGATCCTGCCAGCTTCGATAGCGGCACACCAACTGTCTGTTCAGAAATATCCCCCGACCATCGTCTTCATGACCGATTTCGGCACGATGGACGATTCGGTGCCCATCTGCAAAGGTGTGATGTATTCCATCCTGCCTGAAGTGCGGATTGTCGACATGACGCACCAGGTCACGCCGTTTTCCATTCTCGAGGGTGCTCGCTTTCTTTTCGGCGCTACCCCTTACTACCCGGCTGGCACTGTGTTCGCGGTGGTCGTGGATCCGGGTGTAGGTAGCACAAGAAAAGCGGTGGTGATCAAGTCGAACAAGGGGCAGTATTTTGTGCTTCCCGACAATGGCCTGATTACCTTAGTGGCCGAGCGGGACGGCCTGGAAGCAGCGCGCGAAATCACAAGCCCGGCGTGGATGATCGGCAAGGCTTTGTCCTCCACTTTTCACGGGCGCGACATCTTTTCGCCCGCGGCCGCGCACGTGGCGCGCGGCGACGACTGGACGCAAGTCGGCCCGATCGTCGATTTGAATTCCCTGATCCGGTTGGACCTTGAGGCCCCAAGTGTCGACGAGCAAGGCTTGCATGGGGAAGTGATCGCTACCGACGGGCCATTTGGCAACCTGGTGACGAATGTCGATGCTGACCTGTTTCTCAGGATGGGCTATCAGCGCGGGCAGAAAGTTCCCATCACGCTGGGCAGCGAGAAAATGGAATTGCAGTTTGTCAAGACCTTCAGCGACGTGCCAGTAAAGACTCCGCTCATCTACATCGATTCGCGGGGAAGATTCGCGCTAGCCGTGAACCAGGCCAGCTTCGCGGCGACCCATGGAATCAAGCCGCCCGTGAAATTTTTGATTCCATCTAAGCACTAGGCAGCGGCGGGCCCAAATCACTGCGACCGATCGCAGGACCAGGCATCGCTAGTTTCTTTTGAGCAAGGCTCTCTAATTTTGAACGGCGGCCGTTTCAGGAGGCACTCTTCTCATGCGCCAATTCGCACCGTCTTTGGTTGCGCGCTTCTCTTCACCTTGGACAGTTGCAGTCATTGCAATGCTGTTGTTCTCCGGGCCTGTGTTCGCTCAGAGCTTCCGCGGGTTGATCCGGGGCAGCGTGCGCGACGCGGGTGGCGCATTGCTACCAGGCGCAAAGGTCACTGCCAAGAACAACGCCACCGGCCTGAATCGCGAAGCCAAGACCGGCGCCGACGGTGGCTACGTGATGGCGGAACTGCCTGCTGGCGTCTATGTTGTGACCGCGGAGGCAACCGGACTGGCTCCGGTGGCGCAGAACGTGGTCGTGAATGTCGGCCTGGATACGACTGCGGATTTTGATCTTGCTGACATTCGAAAGCACGTCGAATCTTTGACCGTGACCGAGGCAGCGCCCCTGGTGGAGGCTACCCGCGATGTTCTCGGCGAGGTAGTCGATCGAAGATTGGTGAGTGATCTTCCGCTAAACGGACGGGATTTCGGGAAATTGGTAGCACTGGTTCCCGGCGCCACGGTCGAACCCTCGGGTGTGGCCGCCATCCAAAGCGGATTCGGGCAGTTTTCCATCAACGGCAGCCGCGATCGCTCGAACAACTACACGCTCGATGGGACCGACAACAACGACCCGTTCTTCAACAATTCCGCCTTCAATCAGACCGGCATCGGAGGCGCGCCCGCGTCCGTGTTGCCCATTGAAGCCATCCAGGAATTCAACCTGCAATCGAACTTCAGCGCCGAGTACGGCCGGAATACGGGCTCAGTGGTGAACATCGTCACTCGCTCGGGGACGAACCAGCTGCACGGCTCGGTGTTTGAGTTCCTGCGGAACGATGTGTTCGACGCCCGCAATTACTTCAACCGGCCGGTGGATTTCTTGGGGGATCGCATCCCGAAGAGTGAATTCCGCAACAATCAATTCGGAGTTGCGCTTGGTGGGCCAGTTATCAAGGACAAGACTTTCCTCTTCGGGGCCTACGAGGGGCAACGCGAGCGGGTGACGTCGGACTTCACGTTCTTCGCTCCGACCCAGCAACAGATCGCAAACGCGCAAGCCATCGCACAACAGGGCGGCACGCCGTCGAACGGCCCTGCCATTCCCGGGGGCTTCACCCCGAGTTCTGCCCTTACGGCAATTCTGGGCCAATTTCCCAAAGCGAGCGGATCCAACAACGTGGTGGGCGGCGTGCACGACACCAACAGCGTCGACAGCTTCATCGCCAAAGTCGATCATCAAGTCACCTCAGCGGAATACCTGACGGGGCGCTATGCCTTTGCCAGAAGCCAGCAACAGTTCCCGCTCGGAGGCCTTGGCTTTGGCGCCGGCTCGCGGCTCGGCCAGTTCGCGCAGTCGTCGCCCACGCGGGTGCAACTGATTTCCATCAGCTTGCTTTCCAGTCTGAGTTCCACGCGCATCAACGAAGTGCGATTCGGCTATAGCCGCTACCGGACTTCTTTCACGGCGCTCGATGCCAACACCGACTACTCAGCGCCTAACCTGAATTTCGGCACGGGCAAGCTGGGCCTGCCAGAAATCGACTTCAGCGGCACTTTCGATAACCTCGGAGCCACCGCCTTCAGCATTCCGCGCGGCCGCACCAGTCAGACCTTTCAGATCCTCGACAACTTCACCTGGGTCGCAGGACGCCACACCGTAAAGTTCGGCGGCGAGTATCGCCGCGCCATCATCGACAGCTTCAACGACAACCTGGAGCGCGGCTTGTTCTCATTTGGCGCTGAGAGCGAAGCCAATTTGTTCGCGTGCTCAGGCAGCAATTCCCTGCCGGGGTGTAACGATCTGGGAACGCAAACTCTGGTTGCCTACTACTTCGGCGACACCTTTCCTTCCGCCGACTCCGGCAACACACAACGCACCACGTACAACAACGGCCTGTCCTTTTTCGTGCAGGACGACTTTCGCGCGCGGCCCAACTTCACTTTGAATCTCGGGCTTCGCTGGGAGTACTTCGGGCCGCTCAGCGAGGCACACAATCTGATTTCGAATCTGGGGCAGGACGGAAACCTGGCGCTGGTCGGCACCGATGGACTCAAACACGCTTACAACCGCGACTTGAACAATTTTGGTCCGCGCATCGGATTCGCCTGGAATGTCCTCTCCAAAACGGTGATGCGAGGTGACTACGGCATCTACTACGACTACATCCCGCAGGACTTGTTGGTCGCCAACTTCACCAATTCGGCCGGATTGGTGACGAACCCGATCGGGCCGAAAGCAGTCGTTTCGCTCGCGGGTAGCTACGACCCGACAGCCTTCAACGGCAGCAATGTTGGCGGAACTGTCTTTACGATTCCGAGTCCCTATCCCACGACGCCGGCCGGCGGTGCCGACATCTTCGTCACTCCTCGAAACCTCGTCACACCCTACATGCAGAACTGGAACCTGAATCTCGAGCGGGAGCTGGCAGATGGTGTTGCATTGCAGCTCGGCTACATCGGGAGCAAAGGAACCAAGCTGGTGCGCTTGCGCGATGCCAATCAACCCGATGTGAATGGGAATCGCAACAACTTTCCGCAGTACGGGTTCGTCGATCAATTCGCAACTATCAGTTCGTCGGTCTACCACGCGCTGCAGGCGACCTTGCGGACGCGTGCCTGGCATGGGGTGTCAGGCTTTGCTGGCTACACCTGGTCGAAATCTCTCGACGACGCTTCTGACGGAATCGACTTCAACTTCTCGACTGTTGCCTTGCCGCAGGACTCGAACAATCTGCCGGCAGAGCGTGGACCGTCGAACTTCGATACTCGCCATCGCTTCACCGCAGCCTTCACCTATGAACTCCCGAAGATGGGCGGCCCCGAGCGGCTCACCCGCGGATGGCAGCTCAACACGATTGTGGCGGCGCAGAGTGGACGGCCGGTGCCGATCGTGAGCTCGTCGGATTCGTCAGCGGCGAGCTCCAGCGTGTTTCCCACACCTTCCAACTTCCACCAACGGCCCAACTTGATCGCAGGCGTGAATCCCATCAATCAGCATTGGGAGTCAGCGCCCGACTCCATCGGCTACTTGAACGGCGCAGCATTCGAACAGCCGGCCGCAGGAACATTCGGGAACTTGGGACGGAATGCGATCTTTGGTCCGAAGTTTTGGAACGTCGATTTCTCGGTGACCAAGAACACTCCGATCACCGATCGCATCCGCATGCAGTTCCGCGCTGAGCTGTTCAACGTCTTCAATCATCCCAATTTTGCCCTGCCGAACTTCTTTGTGAGTCCCGGAGCTTCTCAACAGGGCTTGATCTCGCAGACCCCGGACGTCGCCCAGACCAACCCAGGTTTGGGAGGAGGTGGCCCGCGCGTGATCCAGCTGGGGTTGAAGATGTTGTTTTAGGCGGAGCATAGAAAGCTCACACGAACCCCCTGCCCAAGCGGAGTTGGACGGGGCACCCTTGGAGGGAAGATCTGCAACTATTCTCCTACCTGATCGAAGATCCGCGGCAGCATCGCGCGCAGCAGCGCCTCGAACTGTCCACGCACTCTCTCCCCGGTCTCCATCACTTCTTTATGGGAGAGTTCCTGGTCGAGAATTCCGGCGGCCATATTGGTCACGCAGGAAATCGCCAGCACTTTGATTCCTATGTGCCGCGCGGTGATGACCTCCGCCACGGTTGACATGCCGACCAGATCCGCGCCGATCGTACGCAGATAGCGAATCTCGGCCGGGGTTTCATAGCTTGGTCCTGCTAGTGCGGCATACACGCCATCTTCCAGCTTGAGGCCCAGCTTCTGTGCTTCTTCCTGCGCCTGCCTGAGGAAAGGCCTGCAGTAAGCTTGGGTCATGTCGGGGAAGCGCACGCCGAAGCGCTCGTCGTTCGGCCCGATCAGCGGATTTTGGCCTTGCAGGTTGATGTGATCCTTGATGAGGACCAACGCGCCCTGTCCGTACTTGAGGTTGATGCCCCCGGCGGCGTTGGTGATGATGGCGGCACGCACGCCCATCCGTCCGAGCACGCGCATGGGGAACGCGACTTCTTGCGCGGTATAGCCCTCGTATAGATGCACGCGGCCCTGCATGGCGGCGACTGCGACCCTGTCGGCTTTGCCAATCACCATTTGCCCGGCGTGTCCGATCGCAGTGGAGCGCGGGAAGCCGGGAATCTGCGCGTAGGGAACGCGTGCGGCGTCGGTGAGCGTATCGGCAAAGGCGCCCAGCCCGGAGCCGAGGATCAGGCCGATTCGCGGGCGCAAGGAGGTTTGTGAGAGCAGAAATTGCGCGGCCGAGTCAGCGCGATGGAACGTGTCGTCAGTGGGCATGAGGATCCTTAACAGCCATGAGCTGCGGGCTCAAGCGAACAACCTTACACTCCGGAACTCCGTGCCTCGCAAGCGCCTGAAGGCGATTGTCACTACGCCTATGATAGCGCGCCTAAAGGTGCACCCGGATACGAGGCACTAGCTTCCACAACGAACTGGCAAAGCAATGCGCCCCACGATCATTATCTTTTCGATGGATCGGTGGAGCGTTGGGGCGTCCTCGCCCGCCGGAGCTAGTATTTACTCTCAAACTCTGCGAACGCCTCCTCCAATTGCCATTGCAAGCGGGCCTTGTCGTTCGTGTCCAGAAATTTCTGGCAGGCGGGCGACGCCTTGTTGCTTGGGCTTGATACTCTTTCGCAACTGGTCGCCATCTTGAAATCGCTAGTCCATAGACCCTCTCCTGCCAAGAAGTTGTGTACCAGGCTCTGCCGCGCAAAGCTCTTGAGCTCTTGATACGAGAACCCATAATTCTGCACCGCACGCAGATACTCATGCGTCATATCCGACCGCGATACTCCTTGATCGTCAGTTGCCAGAGCGACTGGAACACCATACTTGATGTATGTCGGCAGCGGGTGATCTGCTCCTTCCACTCCGAGAATGCTCGCGTTGCTGGTCAGACAAATCTCCACCAGCACTTTGCGCGCAGACATCTCCTTCAGCAATCCCAAAGCGTCAGTCTCGTTCATCACCGAAGTTCCATGCCCGATGCGCTCGGCATGGCCGCGCTCCACCGACTCGCGGATGTGGAAGCGCAGACCGTCGGGCGGGACCAGCCCCATCGCCAGCTCACCCGCGTGCAGCGTGATGTGCACCTCGGGGTACATGGCGTGCAGCGCGTCCATCATCTTCATGTGCAGGTTGAAGTCGTGCATCGGCACATACCAGTCTTCGGGCATCACCAGGTTCAGACCGACGAAGCGAGGATCGGACTGCGCCAATTCAAATCCCAGCAGGATCTGCGAGAACACCATCGCCTTCGGCAATCCCCGCAAGACCTGGTAGAGGTATCGGACCGTGACCTGACATCCGGGCTCGGCCTGCGGAGCGCCACAATGTAAGAGCGCACGCTGGCGGGTCTCGTTGCGATCCAGTTGCGCGCGGGTGGCTGACACGATGTCTCTCATTCCTCCGGAAAGCAGCCGCTCCCGCATGCCGGCGAAGTCGTCATCCCAACCGAGCCGCGCGCCGAGCTCGGCGGCCTGCGTGCCGTCGGCGGTGTGCATCAGCTCGAGGTATTGCAGGTGATTGTCGGCAGCGCGATTGGCGAGTTCCGCAAGCTGGTCCCCAACGCTATTCACGCTCGCCAAAATAAATTTGTCGAAGGTGGCGAAAAAGTGATCGTGACCGGAGCCCTCGCCCGCGGTCCAGTTGCGCATGGACCAGGCGTCGATGAGCTGGTTGTAGAGCACTTGGTCTCCGTATGCGCAGTGGACAGAGGGCTTGTTGGTGTACTTAGCGCAGGATTCGTCGCAGGGCGGGGGCAGCAGATTGGAAGTGCTGCGGTCGACGCAGAGGTTGTCGTGAACCGCATAGTCAATCCAATTTTCCGCATAGATCGCGCCGGCCAAGTGATTGTGCAGGTCGCCTCCCTTGGGCATCTCCTGGAGGAAGGCCAACAGCAGGGAAGGATCCTTACGCACCTGGTCAAGGCGGCGAGCCGTTCTCTGCTCCGGCGTTTGGCCGGGAGCCCGGGAGGAGCAAACGAGAGACAACGAAAGTACTGCGCATCGCAACGGGCCGAGGCGCACGCGGATTCCTCCTGCTTAAGGAAGAAATGCGCATTGTACAGGGTGGCCGCCTTGTGCAAGGGCGGGGGTTCGGGTTCGCGTGGGGACAGGGGCATCGGCTGTCCATCACGCGTAGCTCAACAGCTTTCCGGCCTAGATAGCCCTAGGGTCGTCCGGAAGACGGGCGGGCGAGATGCCCACCAGACAGCCGCCCTGACGGCAGCCCTGCTTTTGGAGGTTGTTGCAAAAATCCGCACTGTTACTGCACCGTGACAAGTTTTCCACAAGCAAGAAATACGGTAAGTCCCTGAGGGAGTTGCCTCTACCCTGAAAAGAGTGGCGTTGGAGGCCGAGAAGCGCGAGAACTGCGAAAAACCGCGAAACCGGCTGCACCAAAATATGTCACTTGGCTGTGGAGAGGGTGCAGTTCATTGATTTCATGGGAGTTATAGACGCGTAGTTTTCGTTGACTGCATTTATGAAAGGAGTAAAAAGACACTCGTTCTTCGGCACGTTCCGCAGTTTTGCCGATTGGTGCAGCGTCCGGGGCTCAAGCGAAGTCACCTTCTTATTGCGCAAATAAGTAAGGAAGGCAAGCAAGGGTCTATAGCAACGCGCTGGTCGAGGAGAACAGGAACGACCGCCGGAGGCAAGATAGAGTCCCGAGGCGTTGAACTGATTTGTCCGGTTGGCGGTGAGCCCGGAGCCCGAGCACAGATCGCGCGTTGCAACCCGCAAGGAAGCGACGAGAGCAGGTCGGCGAGGGTCTAACGCAAGCTACTGGCCGAGATGAATAAGAGCAACACAACCTCGGGGCTCTTAGTGTGTTTGGCAACGGCGCCCGTCGGAGCCAGACACCAGGCCCGGTTCTCCCCCAGAAGCTGACCTTACATGGTTCAGCCTCCTGTCAGAGACGCGGCGAAAGCCGCGTCTCTTTTTTGGTTTCAGCTTCGGTGTAGATGAGTGTAATTCTTTGCTTACCAGAGCTAAGTTCTGCTCCGGCATATGGTCTTCGATGAGTACTAGGACGCCGAAGACTACGCGTGCCCCTCGGGGCTGCCCAGCTCACGGCGGGGGCATTCGCGGGCGCGGAACTCCTCTGGCACCCTCTGATCTGGACTCCTCGGATCCCGCGCCACCCGAAGGCGGCCCTACTGACGATCCCGGCTTGCAACAACTCATCGGCCAATGGAGTGGACTGAACCGACCAGCGCCTCACTCGGAACCGATCCAGACATCGAGAAGTACCTCGTGGCACCATGTTCGAATCGATCCATGACGCCGCGGAATGCGTTTTGACGCGGTGCGGTCTCTGGGTTGTTGCGGACTGGCATCAGCATGAGCCGGTCGCCGCGAATCGCTACCTTTGATGGCCAGCAGCCTTGAGCGGGTCAGGGCCACGATGCGGTAAAACCGAGACAGGAAACGGAGATGATCGACTGATGTTCGGATGGTGGCTCGATACGTAGCTTCAGCGAAAGGCAAATCGGTCGTTGATCGAGGGCTTGCGTGCGAATCTGGCTTTTCTATTTCCGAATGGCAAAGTCGTAGAGCATACCGCAATCGGGGTGCTTTCGTTTGACTATGCGTCCGTAGAAATCACTTAGGAAAACTTATTGTTCTCTTTTACCAGAGGACGAGAACAGACCAACGTGCTTGTTGCTCTCCACCATGCTCCGAACTCCTCTCTTCGTGGAGAGGAGCAGGACGCCCAATCAATTACTCGATGTTCTACCGCACACCATCGCGATGTCCGGGCTGTCCTGCGTGCGAACCGAACTTGACCCGCTGCTGATAATCCCACTCCTGGCGCATCATCCAATACAGCCATCGTTAGCGCGACATGGAGCGCCGAAGGGACCCGAAACAAACCCATAACCAGCCGCGGTTGCGCCGCAGCAACGACACCTCGCCCCTTTTGGTGGAACCTGCGACCGAGGGCCGTCAGAAAACAGAGGGCAGGCGGGGAGTTGAGCAGTGGGCCCGAGATGCGGTGCTCCTCTCCGCGTGTGACGGCCCTTGCAGGGTTGGCACCGGAGCCGGAGCACAGGAACGTCTCGGAGTCGACTCGGTCAGTGAGAGTAAACGCTGATCGCACAGTTTCGGTTTACGGCTTCGATTCCTGCAGGAGCACCACATCAGAATCGGTGTGGCCGCGCAGGATCCCGAGCTTCTTGCCATCCGGCGTCCAGTGAAAGGAAAGGATCTGCTCGGACTGAAAGTGCGTGATCTGGTGGCCAGGACTGCCATCGACGGGCTGAATCCAGACGTTGTCCACACCGTTCTCTTTCACCGGGTAGGCAACTGACTTCCCATCTGGCGTGAATTGCACGCCCTTGGAAATTCGCGGATTGGGATCGAACATACGCGGCGAACGAAGAGTCGCGACATCCAGCAGGGCAATTTTATCGATACTGGTGGAACCGGCCGGATTTAGCGCGACCACATACGCCACGGTCTTCCCATCGGGTGAAAGGCCAATGCCCCGTCCTGCGAGAAATGAACCTTCCACGGCGCTGCCGGGGATCGGTTCCGGTTTGCCAGATCCATCCAGGGGAACACGCCCAAGCTGCTTAACGCCTTGCCAGTAATATACCCAGTTCGAATTGGCCGAGCACACCGGAAACGTATCGACCTTCTCATCCGCCAGCTTAACGGGATTCGAGCCATCCGCGTTGATACGCCAGATACCGATCGAGTTACCGTCATGAAACGCCCAGGGGAACACGATGAATTGCGAGCCGCACGCGCCCGGGCCGAAGATATCGGCTGCCGGGTCGCTGACGAGCTGGCTGGGGTTTTGCCCGTTCGGGTCCACGCGCATGAGCTGTGTCTGCTCGGATATGAGCAAGGTCCCGTCTGCCCCCCAATTGAAAAACTCGACGTGTTCGCCGCCGGGTCCCAACGGAGGAATGTCTGCCGACGCGCTGCCTTCGCCGGGCAAGACATAAAAATTACTGACCACTTTCCGCTGCACTGTGGCTAAGGTCCTGCCGTCCGCCGAAAGGCTCAACGTCGCATAGCTATTGGTGTCTCGGGAGATCGCTCGCAGCTGGCCGTCCGCCAGTGTGACGTATCCAATCTGGCGGCGGTTGAAGTTGGGCCCTTTTTGCTGGTAGATGACAAACAGGCCATCCCCACCAGGTGACCACGTCATTGACCAGATCATCTTGTCGGCAAATGTAAGAGTTCGGATTTTTCCCGAATCCACGTCGAAAAGATTGATGCCACCGAGCGCGTTGTCCGGCTGGCTCTCAGGATATGCGATTAATTTCCCGTTGGGGGACCACGCCAGCCAGCGAGCGAGAGATCGTATGGGTGCGATGTGCAATATCTTTTCGCCGCTGCCATCCAGATTTGCCTCCAGCAGGCGGTACTTACCCGTTTCCGGATCGTTGCCTCGGATATAAGCCATCCGTCGGCCATCCGGAGAAAACGCGATAGAGCTATCCACGTCGCGAACCACAATCTTGGGAGTGCCGCCTAAGACCGGAGCGCGATAGATACTGAAATCACTGGCAATGGCATTATCGGCCTTGCGAAAAAAAATGTAGTTCCCATCGGGTGAGAACGCCACGTAGGGAATCGTCGCTGACGGCGGGAGGACCTGTGTATCGCTTCCGGTCGCAATATTCCGCAGCCAAAGACTGTTCAGTCCTTTGTCGTCCAACACCGTCAGCACGTATTTCCCGTCGAGCGATATTGCGGTGACCACCGCCCGGCTGGAATCCGTCACTTGGGTGATCGCGAAGTTCTGGAATGGAGTTGGTGCCCGGTGGTGCAGCAGCGAATACAACCCCACTCCGGCTCCTGCGAGAACGACGATGAGTGCCGCCGTAACGGCAGCCCCAAACCACCATGGACGCTGCTGTGTCGCCACTGCCGTCGCGCTGCCACTGGGAGGAGGCTGGGATGTCGTTTGCGGCAGAGATGTTGCCGCAGCGCTGACGGCCGATACATTGCGACTTGAGTCAGTATCGCGCTTGAGGCGCTGCAGTTCCACTCGCATGTCGGAAGCATGCTGGTAGCGCAAGTCGCGATCTTTCTCGAGGGCCCGGTTGATGATTCGTTCCAGTTCCCCCGGCACATCCGGATTGAGGCGTATTGGGGGAACGGGGGCGCGGTTGAGGACGGCCTCGAAAATCATCCCCGAGGTATCCCCCCGGAACGGCAATGCACCGGTCGCCATCTCGTACAGCAACACTCCGAACGAAAACAGATCGGTGCGCGCGTCGAGTTCTTTGCCCCGCACTTGTTCGGGAGACATGTAAGCCACGGTGCCCAGCGCCGTTCCCGGGCTCGTGAGGTGCGGCCCATCCAGGGTTCCCGTCTGCATGTTGGTTGCGACCACCTGGCTCGAGGAATTCGGTACGGCTGTTACCTTGGCCAAACCGAAATCCAGAATCTTGGCGTGTCCGCGCTTGGTGACAAAAATGTTGGCGGGCTTGATGTCACGATGGACGATCCCCTCGCTATGGGCCGCGTCGAGTGCATCGGCAATCTCAATCGCCAAGCCGAGCAGAACGTCGGTCTCAAGGGGCTTGCCGGCGATGCGGTGCTTGAGCGTCAGCCCGTCCAGAAACTCCATCACGATGAATGGCCTGCCATCTTCCTGCCCGATTTCATAAATCGTGCAGATATTGGCATGGTTGAGGGCAGAGGCAGCTTGTGCTTCCCGCTGGAAACGAGCCAAGGCCTGGGGGTCTTTGGCGACCTCGTCGGGCAGAAACTTCAGGGCAACAAAGCGACGGAGGGTGGTGTCCTCAGCCTTGTAGACGATCCCCATCCCGCCGCCACCCAGCTTCTCAAGGATGCGGTAATGCGAGATAGTTCGGCCGATCATTGGCGTGAAATCTTAGGTTGAGCGGTGTGGCAAGTCAATCGACAGTAAAATGTAAGAGTGCCGGAGCGAGGGCGATTGGCGAAAAATCGCCATCTACACTCGAAACGGTTCCCCAGCACCAAAGATTGTCTCTTACTGCCGGGTGAGCTTTACCCTCCCGAACGGCTTGGCGACGCCCGTGTCGATGTTGTCCATGCGCCACTCCCAGGTGCCTGCCGCTGGGTCGTAAATGAAGTCGTTGTGAAACGATACTTCTCCCTTCTCATTCTTGAAGACGAATGGCAGTTTGTTTTCGTTCGGCTGCGCCACGCCGATCGATTCGATGGAACTTCCGCCGAGGACATCGAGCCAAACGCAAGTGTAAGCCTTGGGCATTTCGGTCCAGCTCACGAAGATCATGGCTTCATATTGCGCTTGGCCTTTGGCGTCCTTGTCGCGCGAGACCTCGTGGATGCGCACATAGTGGCGCTGGATAACCCAATCTGCGTCGACATCGTGCGTGGTCTGTTTGCCAGCAATTTCGCCCCGAAGCACCCAGTGGCCGGTGAGGTGCTCGAGGAGTGGAGAAGCAACGGACGCCTGCTGCGCTGCGGCAGGAGCGCTCGCAAGGAGGATTACGAAAGCAGCGATCTTGTTCTTCTTCTTCATAGCGAACGGCACTGTAGCATGCCGGATTCGGGGGACTTGTCATTGGGCGGATGCGGGGGTCTAGCCGCACACCTGGCCCTGGCGCCCTGACCTCGACGAGTTCAGAGCCGGACCGCAGCATCGCTGGCCGATCAATTCAGCGTTGTGCCGCCGCCAGGGTGTCGTTGGTGAGCACGCTGACTTCAACCCGCGCGGTGCGGATATGTTTTGCGGACTTCTCCAGCACGGCGTCCGCGTTGCCCATGCCGAGGACAAAATCCGGTGCGGCGGAATCGGGTAGTTGAACACCAGGTAGCGCACGACCGAGTCGGCGATGCGTCGGGAGTTCTCGATCGCTGCCTGGCCCTGGCCCGGGGAGTATCCGCGAACTTCGAGAACGTAGTTGTGCCGACGCTTTACGCTCGCAGCGAGCTGATCGAGCGCGTCTTTGGCCGACTTACTCAGCACGCTTTGCCCGGGACTGAAATGAATCTCCGTTGGCGTTCCGCCTTGATACTCGCGCAAGTTGCCCACCAGATGTTCTGCACTGGAGATGCGGGAACTGGTCGGGTCGGCTGTTTGCAGCGCGGCGTTGGCGCGGTTGGTGGCCTCGGTGGTGTGCGCGTCGGCTTCGATGGTTTTTGAAGAGGCGAGTTGGAGGCCCTGCTGTGTGCGGGAATTGACGTCCTTGATGGCACTGGTTTGCGAGGAGGCGGCCTGATCGAGATCGTCCAGGCAATTCCGGATGGGCTCGATCTGCTTTTGCACGTCCCGCTTGCGATTGAAGGCGTGTCCCACGAGATTAAAGAAGTTGGGTTGCTCCCCGTCCCAGAAATCGCCGCTCGCAGCGGGCGTGAGTGGCTCCTTGCAGGTGCTGCCCACATTCTATAGAGGAGGTTGCGAGGTGGGGCCCGGTTTGTTGGGCAAATGCAGAAAGGGCAAACAGGGTGGGTAAAACGAGAATGGCGAATGCTCGACGTGTCATGGCGACCTCCCGCCGCGTGGCGTGCGTAGGAGAACTGAGGTTCGAAGGCGAGGGAGAATCAGTCGTAGACCGCGCTGACTCCGATGTGCGGCACAATCACACGCCAAATCAGGAGAGGACCGCGGCGTATGGACGTGGTTGCCCTTGGCGCTACCTACGAGCCGCCTTTAAAGGTTCTCCTGGATAAAGCGGGGACTGAGGTGGACGTCGACTTGTATGAGCGGGGAAGGGCCGACAGCCTTGAAGCTGTGGATCTCACCGGCCTTGATGACAAAAATGTCTCCGGCTTTGCCCTCAAAGGTCTTGCCGTTGACCGTCCAGATTCCTTTTCCTTCGCGGATGAACTGGACTTCGTCATAGGGATGGCGATGGGGCCCCGGCCCCGAACCGGGCTGGCCATGAAACAGGAACACCGAAACGCTGGTGCCGCCCTGCTCCGCTCCGACGAACTCATGCGAACTGCCGACGAACGGAAGGTTCTCCTGGCGAACGTGATGCATGCAGTGTAGCCTCCAGTTGGAATTGGATGAACTTGAGCACAATCTGGTTCCGAGTCTGGAAGGCCGGCCTCGAACCTAAGGCGTCTAATACGGCTATGCGGTGGATATTGCTTAGTCTCCCTGTTCCTGCCCGTGAGTACCTGCGTTCGGGCGCAAAATCCGTCTGCAGATAAGGCGGAAAAGGGGATGGGAGCATGTCGCCCGTGCTTGTTTGCGGAGCGAATGTTTGACGTCGCGGGACACTTCGGCTATCTGGCTATTTCTTCCACAAGCCCCAGGTCATTGCTTCCTCTGCGCAACGGCGGTGGAGAAGTCGAGAGCGTTACGGACTACTTCTTCACCAGCCTGCACGCCTTGGTGGATTTCCAGCCAGCCATCGGATGCACCGGTGGTTTGAACTTCGACGCGGCGGTAACCAGATCCCTCTTTGCGGAACAGCCAATCCTTGTCGTGCAAGCGCATGACCGCTGTGGAGGGAACGACCAGCATGGGGCGCAGCTTGCGGGAACGGAACGTGGCGGTGGCGAACATACCCGGGCGCAGTGTGCCACCGGGATTGTCAAGAACGATGCGCACCTTGGCGGAACGGGTGGATGGATCGAGCACGCGCGAGATGTCGGAGACGTTGCCGTGAAATACCTTGTCAGGGAACGCATTCAGCCGGACTTCGGCGGCGTCCCCCAGATGGACTTCGCTGAGATCGTTCTCGAAGACGTCGCAGACGATCCAGACCTGAGACAGATCGGCGATGGTGAACAGGTTGGGCGTGTTGTCGAGACTCTTGACGCCCTCGAATCCGGCAACATTCTGCTCGACGATGGTTCCCGAGACCGGCGCCCTCAAATCGATTTGCGGGCTGGGGTGCGCGGGATCTCCTCCGAGCACCCGGACATGCTGTTCGGCGGTCTTCACATCAACCTGGGCTTTTTCTTCGGCAGTCTGGGCCGCCTCCAGGTCTTTGGCGGCGATCGCGCCCTTGTCGAAAAGGAGTTGCGCGCGATCCAGCGCTTTCTTGGAAATCCGCTCGTCGGCGATGGCTTTCTGATAATCAGAGAAAGCAGCGGCGAGGTCGGGACTCGAGATCACGAGCAGGGTTTGGCCCTTCTTCACTTGGTCTCCCAAGCGCACGCGAAGATCGACGACGCGTCCGCTGCCGAGCGACGTTACGTGAATCGTACGGCTCACGTCGGGCGTGACCGCGGCGTTGGCGGTTAGGACAGTGGGCAACTGGCGCGTCTCGACCTGGGTGATGGGGAACAGTTCCGGGTGATCAGTTTCAAAGAAATTCGGATCGCGGGTGGCTTCCGAGCGGGTCGGGGCTGCCTTGGTTTCGCGCGAGCAGCCGACCGATGCCAGGGTAATGACCACCAGTAGTGCAGTGGCGCCTACGAAGCGGCGAGTGTGGACAGCGCCAGGGACCTGGGAAAGCTCGCTCATGGGATCACCTCGCGCCCGACGGCCATGTTCATTTGCGCCGCTGCGGTGAGATAGGAGCCGACCAGGTTCACGTAACTCAACTGGACGGTGCGGTACTCGCTCTCGGCGTTCAGGAAGTCGAGCAGGGAAGCTCCGCCATGCTGATAGGAGAACAGGATGGTGTCGCGCACCCGGACAGAGCGCTCCAGATACTGGGTCTTGTACGGCCGCAGGAGATTCAGCGTGCTGTCGAGCGTGGCATAGCCGGAATCGACATCGCTAAGCACCTGGGCCTCAGCCCCGTCATGCACGCGTTGGCTGCGGCTGATCTCGAGTTGCGTGCGGAGCTTTTCTCCCTGGTTGCGGTCGAAGATGCGGAGCGGCACGCTTACGCTGACCCCCAGAGTGTTGAGTGCCGAGGGATTGTTGAAAGAGCCGTTGTGGGTGTACCAGGTGGCAAAAGTCGGGTCCGTGGAGCCATTGGCCACGGCGAGCTTGTGATCGGTCCGGGCTTTGTCGACGGCCTGCAAGGCGGCCCGCAGATCGGGCCGGGTGTCGAGAGCGAGCTTGCGCAACTCTTCCTGGGACATGAGTTGATCCTTGAAATCGAAGGGTCCGGTGACATCAAACTGCTCGATGGATGTACGGTCGTTCAGCAGGGTCAGCAGTTGGATCTTCGCCGTTCGGAGATTCACGGACGCGGTCTGGAGGTCGGATTCGTACTGCACGCGTTGCAGTTCGAGGCGATCAAGATCCACCTGGGCGAGGTCCCCGGCCTTGAAGCGGTCGCGACTGACCTCGAGCACGTGGTCGTAGTAGGCAAGGTTGTCCTTGGCAAGCTGGAGAACGGCTTTGGCCTGGAGTGTGGAGATGAAAGCGCTCCGCAGATTGAACAGCTCGGTGCGCTCGAGGTCGGCGTGGCTGGACTCGGCGATCAACGTGCCTTTCTGGGCGCTCTCGAGTCGTAACTCACGCTTGTGCCGCCGCTCGTGCAAGTAGCTGACGTTCGGCGACTCAAAAGTTCCCGCAAAGGGTTGCCAGACGCCGTGCACAGGAGCGATCTGTGTACCATCGAAGGACAAGCTGAGGTCCGGATTCGGACGCAGGTAGGCGGTAATCTGCTGCGCCCGCGACTCGTCGACGCTGTACTTGTCCGCGAGCAAGGCGGGGTTTCTGGATTCGAATTGGTCCCGCACCTGGTCCCAGGTCATAACCTTGGACTGGGCTTGGCTTGCCGGCCGAAGCAGCGCAACCAGGAAACTGCCCAACCATAGCATTCTGCGCATCGAGCACTCCGCAGGATTTCCATGCAGTCACGCGCAGGGTTGGCCCGAGCGCCTGCATCATTCAACACACAAGGAACAAACAAAGGAATTCAAACAAGGGAGTATCGCCTCAGAGGGCGACGCTGGTATTACGCGAGGGAGGAAAACGGTGGAGCCCGCCCGCTACGTGTCTCAACATGATTGAATGTCGATGAGCAACCAAGCGAGGGGGGGATCACTCCCCAAGCCCGAAATTCGGGCCGCCATGATGCGTGCGCTGGGAGTGCGGAACGACTGCCGAGCGAGTCGTGCAGTGAAGCCAAGAAACGGGCATGAGAGGAATGGCGAAACGTATCCCGGGCTGCAGCCTCCTCCATTTCAGGGCGCATTGCCTGGATATCGTCAGAGGCGGAAACAACGGGGAACAAGATTGCCAGCGTGCATCCCAGCACCACGAGGACAGAGCTCGATCGGCGGGCCTTCGGGCCACGGGTCGCTGTCCGCCACAACCAGTAGGCGGGGAGCGCCAGCAACAGCCAGGCTATATTGAGCAGCAACTCCATAAGACAACGAGCTTTTTCAGGACCGTGCGAGTGGATTTGGGGCGCCAGGCAAACCTGCGTGCCGGCAATCTCTGACCACTCCTGATCCGAGTTTCCGAGGACGCCCGGGGTATTTCAATGGTACCAAAGGGCTTGTACAAGCAAGCACGAAATTTTTCGAGGCTCAATGGCGCATCATGGTCCTGCGACTACGGCCAACTTCTCTTTGGTCTGCAAACGGACCCGATAAATCCGCTCTGTCTCCGGAACCTCAGCCACCGCGTCCACATGAACGTCGTAGTTGCCTCGTGGCAGGGTTTCCCCGAAGGGGATTTCGAAGGAATCCACTCCGCTCTTGAGCGGGAAACGCTGGTACCCGATCGCCGTGGCCCGGCCATTTTCTGCTACTGCCAGGACTACGAATGTGAGGTCAAAGTCGTTCTCAGTGCTATTGCTGACGATCACCGACCCATCAATCCGGTTGCCGGTGACGTGCGCGTACCGCTTCCATTGCATGAGCATGGGCGTGACGACTTTCAATAGAAACGAGCGGGATGTGTTCTGCGGGGGATTGCTCGTGTCCGTGACAGAAACGGTGAAACGGAATTGTCCGATCGCAGGGGGTGTGCCGGAGAGCAGTCCGTCACCAGACAGCGTCACGCCCGTGGGTAGGGAACCCTCGGAAATCGAGTATTTGTAGGGCGGAATGCCGCCGTGCGCCCTAAACAGAAATTTGTATTCGTGGTGAGGAGCGCCATTCGGCAGGGTCGCCGCATCCAGCCCAAGTTGGGTTGGGTCGGCGGGCTGCTGGGCCTGGGCGCAGAGCGACCAGCCGGCGAGGACAATGAGGACAATGAGGAGACAGAACGGTTGCCAGACAAGGGGAATCGGGCAGCGACGTTCGGAATTGCGGGATTCTCCGCGGGACCCTGCATCCGCCTTAGATACCCCGCGACCACTCGCCCAAGATGTCATGTTCCTCTAATGGTAAACGTTCCGCGAGTGGTGTGACGCGCGACCTCGACGCCCGTGCCTTTTCCGCGCTAAGCTATTGGGTTTTTAGTGGCTGGGAGATGCACGCGATGCGTGAGGCTGTGAACAAACTCTGGCCCGAGATTCAATGGATTCAGGACTCCAAGTTGCGCGAAAAGGTCGCGCAGACCTGGATCAAGGCCCTCGAGCGCAGCCCCCTGACGCCTGACGACCTGAACCACATTCCCTTCACGCTGCTGGTTCCGAATTGTCCGATCACCTTCATGGAACACAAGCGCTGCGTGGTGCACATCGCGCGCAAGAGCGCCGAGGCGATGACGGATTTTATGGGGCGAGCGCTGCCGGTGAATGTTGACACGGTGATTGCGGGAGCGATCCTGGCCGATGTCGGCAAGCTGCTCGAGTATGAGATCGGTCCTGACGGACAAGCGCGGCAGAGTGAGCGCGGCGAAGCACTGCGGCATCCCTTTACCGGCGTCGCCCTCGCATTGGAGTGCGGCGTTCCTGATGACGTGTGTCACATCATTGCCGCGCATGCCGCCGAAGGTGATCAGGTGAAGCGCACGACTGAGGCCTTCATCGTGCACCACGCCGATTTTATGGCCTACCTGCCGTTCAAAAATCCCAAGAATTTGAAGGTCAAGCAACGCTAGGAGACTCGCGTGTCCAGCCCTAAAGTAGTTCCCGCAAAGGAGACAATTACCGCCCACATGGCCCGTTGGGCTGCGGGGCTCGAGTTTCAGCACCTCTCGCAGGATGCCGTCTATCAGGCGAAGCGGTTCTTGCTCGATTCCGTTGGGTGCGCGCTGGGCGGTTATAAACAGCACGATGTGAAGATCGCGCTCGAGGTTCTAAACGAAGTCGCCGGGCGCGGTCCCGCCACCGTCATCGGAACCGGCAAACGCGTGGATCCTGTCTCTGCATCGCTTGCCAATGCGCTAATGATCCGGTGCATGGATTACAACGACATTTACTGGAAGCAGGACCCGTCCCACCCGTCGGATATTTTCCCGGCGGCCATGGCGGCGTGCGAGCGGGCAAAGTCCGGCGGCAAGGAATTGATCGTTGGATTCGTGCTGGGCCATGAGTTCGAGATGCGGCTCTGCGAGGCCGCATTTCCAGGCATTCGCGAGCGCGGCTGGCACCACGCGACGCTGACCGCCTTCGTCTCGCCGTTTGTCGCCGGGCGGGGGCTGCGCCTCTCGTGGGAACAGATTCAGCACGCAATCGGCATCTCGGCGAGCCGCCATTGCACACTCGGCGCAGTCACAGCCGGCAGACTGACCATGATGAAGAACACGGTGGACCCTATGGCCACGCAGAGCGGCGTGTTCGCGGCGTTGCTGGCGGAGAAGGGTTACACCGGGCCGGAGCACGTGATCGACGGCAAGGAAGGCCTGGTGCACTGCTTCGGGCCCGAGTGGAAGCTGAATTTACTGACAGACGGGCTGGGGCAGTCGTGGCGCATCACGCAATGCGGGATGAAGTTCTTTCCAACGGAGGCGTTAACGCACGCACCGATTTCGGCCGTGCTCGACCTGGTCAAGAAGAATGACCTGTATCCCGACCAGGTGGCGAAGATTCAGATTCGCTCGCTGGCGCGCGCGGCCGATATCCTTTCGGACCCGAGCAAGTACGATCCTCACACGAAAGAGACGGCCGATCACTCGCTTCCTTATGTCATCGCCGCGGCGTTGGTCGATCGGCAAGTAACGCCGGCGCAATTTGAGATGGCGAAGATCATGGATCCGAAGATCCGGGAACAACTGAAGAAGGTTGAAGTTGTGGCCGATTCCGAGATCGAAAGAGTCTTCCCCGCGCTGCAGCGGGTGGTCGTGACCATCACGACGACCGATGGGCGCAGTTTCGCCGAGCAACTGGACTACCCGAAGGGCGACCCACGCAATCCGCTAACCGACCAGGAGATTGAGGAGAAGTTCGCCGCGCTGGCGGACGGCGTTCTTTCGACCAAGGCTCAGGAGAAGCTGAAAGATGCGATCTCGAATTTGGAGAAGATCGGATCCGCGTCGAAGCTGATGGCGCTGATGAAGGCCGATGTCAGGGCGGGAAAGGTTGTGCCTTTTAAGCGAAACGCTCGGGCCAAGCGTGAGGCTAAGGCTCGAGCAAAGAAGCCTAGATAACCGCGAACCACTTAGGCACGGCCGCCTCGGCTGTGCGGGCGAGCAAAGCTCGGCGGGTTCTATGCAGGGAGACATTCATGCCCCAGACCATCACCGAAAAAATTGCCCAGACTCACATGGCCGAAGGGCCATCGCGCCCGCTACGCGCGGGGGATTTCCTCTCCGTCCGTCCGCATCGCGTGATGACGCACGACAACACGTCGGCCGTCATGAGCAAGTTCAAGGGCATTGGCGCTAAAAAAATTCAGAATCCACAGCAGTTGGTCTTCGCTCTCGACCACGACATCCAGAATCAGGACGAATCGAACCAGCAGAAGTATCGCGCCATTGAAGCCTTTGCGAGAGAGCACGGTGTCGATTTCTACCCGGCCGGTTCTGGTATCGGACACCAGATCATGGTGGAGCGCGGGTACGTGGTGCCGGGTTCGTTCGTGGTGGCCTCCGATTCGCACTCCAATATGTATGGCGCGCTCGGCGCGATTGGAACGCCGATTGTGCGCACCGATGCGGCGGCTGTCTGGGCCACCGGAGAATTCTGGTGGCAGATTCCGCGCTCGGTCGAGGTCACGCTGGAGGGCAACCTGCCGGACGGTGCCACGGGAAAAGACGTGATTATTACTTTGTGTGGTCTGTACAACCACGACGAGGTGCTGAACGCCGCGATCGAGTTTACTGGTCCGGGCGTCGCGTCTCTGTCCATGGATGCGCGCCTTGCCATCTCCAATATGACGACCGAGTGGGGGCCGATCGTTGGATGGTTCCCCGTCGACGAAGTCACGCTCGCGTATCTGCGGGGAGTGCATCAACGTTTGAAGACGCAGGGCATCGAGCGGTTTCACGAGACCGATATTCAAAAATGGGCAAGTCAGCCTGCGCATCCCGATCCCGGTGCAGTGTACGCGGCGAAAATTACCCTCGATCTGGCGCAGGTCACCCCGCATGTTTCTGGTCCCGATACGGTGCAGGTCATGCAATCGCTGGCCGAGATGGAGCCCAAGAAAGTCGCCATCCAGAGGGCCTATCTCATTTCGTGCGTGAACTCGCGTCTCGAAGATCTTGACGCAGCCGCGAAGGTACTGCGGGGGAAGAAAGTCGCCGCCGGCGTGCAGTTTTACCTGGGCGCGGCCAGCAAGTGGGTGCAGGAAGAAGCCGAGCGACGCGGGACCTGGCAGACGCTAGTGGATGCGGGCGCGAGAACCCTTCCGCCCGGATGCGGCCCGTGCATCGGGCTGGGGGTTGGTTTGCTGGAGAAAGGCGAGGTCGGAATCTCGTCGACCAACCGCAACTTCAAGGGCCGCATGGGATCGCGCGATGCGCAGTGCTATCTGGCGAGCCCCGAAGTCGTTGCCGCCTCCGCGGTGGCTGGCTACATTCGCGGTCCGCACGAGTTTGCCGCCCGCAATCCCGAGCGGCGTTACACCGAATTCTCTGCGAATGGCGGCGGCGGTAGAGCGGAGAAGGTCGAAATTCTTCCGGGTTTCCCGGGGCGCGTGAAGGGGAGGCTCGTGTTCATGCCGCCCGACAACGTGAACACCGACGCGATCTACGGCAAGGACTATACCTATCGCGACGACATGACCAAGGAGATGATGGCCAAGGTCGTGATGGAGAATTACGATCCCCAATTCGCGGCGCGCACTGAGGCGGGCGACGTGATTGTCGGCGGCTTCAATTTCGGTACTGGTTCGAGCCGTGAGCAGGCGGTGACGTGCCTGAAGGCGAAAGGCATTCCACTGGTGATCGCGGCCAGCTTCTCGCAGACGTATCTTCGCAACGCCTACAACAATGGATTCCTGTGCGTGGAAGTACCGGAACTAGTGAAGCACTTGCGCGAGCAGTACGCGAGCGAGATCGCGGCGAAAGAGAAGACGATCATTCCCGGCAGCGAAATCGACATCGACTTCACCTCGAGCGTGATTGCGTGCCGGGACGAGAAGTTTGCTTTTCCGGCTCTGGGCAGCGTTCCGCAATCGCTGGTGATTGCAGAGGGAGTGGAGAATTTGGTGGCGAAGCGGCTGGGACTGCGGCAACAGTAAGGGCGACGACCGATTCCTCCGCCTCCCCTGCGTTGGGCGTCGGAATGACAAAGGTGAAAGAGGGCTTGTTAATAACGAAGAGGCCCTCGTAAAGCTTTTAAGGAGAAGTGGGTCTCATGGCGAACTATGCGGTAGTTACCATGCCGGGTGACGGCATTGGCAACCAGGTTCTTCCCGAATCTCTGCGTGTCCTCAAAGCCGCCGGCTTTGACGCCGAGTACATCCATGCCGACATTGGCTGGGACTGCTGGTGCAATCATGGCAATGCGCTCCCGGAACGCACAATCGAGTTGCTCACCAAGCACAAGCTCGGGCTCTTTGGCGCGATCACGTCGAAGCCCAACAAAGCCGCCCAGGCCGAGCTGAAGCCCGAGCTGCGGGGCAAGGGGTACGTCTATTACTCGCCGATCGTCACCATGAGGCAGAAGTTCAATCTTGATATCTGCCAGCGGCCCTGCGTCGGTTTTACTGGAAATCCGCTAAACTACGTCCGCAAGCGCAGCGACGTTGGTTTTGACGAGCCCCAGATCAATACCACGATCTTTCGCCAGGGAACCGAGGGCATGTACGCGGGAATCGAGTGGACGAATCCCCCGGAGGTCGTGCGCAACGCGCTCAACTCGCACCCCAAGTTCAAAGCATTTGCCAACGTGCCTGGGCCTGACATCGCCGTGAGTTGCCGCGTAATCACACGGGCAGCCGCACGACGCATCATCTGTGCCGCTTTCGATTATGCGAAGAAGAAGAAGTTCAAGGCGGTCACCATCTGCGAAAAGCCGAACGTGGTGCGCGAGACCAGCGGCATGATGGAGGAAGTCGCCAGGGAAGTGCAGAAGAACTATCCAGAGATTCAGCTTTGGTCGACCAACATCGACGCGCAGCTCATGTGGCTGAACAAGAATCCTGAAGACTACAACGTGATTGTCGCCTCGAACCTGTTCGGCGACATTCTTTCTGACGCTTTCGCCGGACTTGTCGGCGGGCTGGGATTTGCGGCTTCGGGGAACATCGGGGATACGGTCGCGGTTTTCGAGCCCACGCATGGTTCGGCACCCAAGTACGCCGAGCTCGATCCGCCCATCGTCAATCCGATTGCCATGATCCTTTCCGCAGCGATGATGGTGGAGCATGTGGGCGAGGCCGATAAGGCCGACCACATCCGCAACGCGGTCGCAGCTGTGGTGAAGGAAGGAAAGGTTCGCACCTACGACATGATGCGCATCTCCGGTGGCCCAAAATCGATCAGCCAGGGAGCCGCGTCGACCGTGCAAATGACCGACGCCATCCTGGCCAAGTTATGAGGAACCAAGCTGGGCACGGAACGCCGGGAATCGCTTGTCTTAAGATGAGGGGACCCGGTCCGCTCTGTGCTCTCGGTGGAAGTCTGTTCTGAATGGCTGCCGACAAAAAATCCGCTGAAGCGGGGCACTGGGGGAAAGAGGTCCGTTCCGACTTGCACGTGGCGATTGAGCCGAGCGACTCCGGCGGTATCGAGTTTGGCCTCGAATCGCGAGTCGCTCCTTATTATGGCGAAGCGATCCTGGCTCAGGCCCGGCAGGTTCTCGAAGCCCTCGGGGTGAAGAACGCGCGCGTCTTCATTCAAGACGAAGGTGCGCTTCCGTATGTGATTTCGGCGCGGATTGAAGCCGCGGCGCGACGCTGCGGGTTGGCGGGGACCCATCGTGCCCTTCCAGAAAAAGTAGCTCTTCCGGCCGCGTCGGCGAAGGACCGGCTGCGCCGCTCGCGGCTGTATCTTCCTGGCACAGAACCGAAGTACGCGATCAACGCCGGACTGCATGGGCCTGACGCAGTCATTCTTGACCTGGAAGATTCCGTCCATTCTGCCGAGAAAGATGCGGCACGCATTCTGGTGCGGAATACGCTGCGAGCTGTGAGCTTCGGGGGCTGCGAGCGCATGGTGCGCATCAACCAGTTGCCGCTCGGACTCGAAGACCTCGCCGAAGTCATTCCGGAGGCGCCGGATCTCGTTCTGATCCCGAAAGTCGAACATCCCGGCCAGGTAGTGCAGGTCGACAACATGATCAGTGAGCTGAAGCAGCGGAACAAGATCAATCGCGACATTTGGCTCATGCCGATCCTGGAGTCAAGCCTGGGTATTGAGAATGCCGCGGCGATTGCGGCTGCGAGTGAGAACATTGCGGCACTGACCATCGGCCTCGAGGACTACACCGCGGACTTGGGGGTCACAAAAACAGCGGAGGGCGGAGAGTCGCTGTACGCGCGTCATCGCGTGGTGAACGCTGCGCGTGCCGCGGGCGTGCAGGCCATCGATTCGGTGTTCAGCGATGTGGGCGACATGGACGCTCTGAAGCGCTGGGGAGAAAATTCACGGGCGCTGGGTTTCGAGGGCATGGGCTGCATCCATCCCGCGCAGATTCCGGTTATTCATGCCGCGTTTGCGCCTTCGCCGGCGGAGATCGAGAAGGCGCAAAAGATCGTGAGTGCTTTCGAGCAAGCTCAGCAGCGGGGTGTCTCGGTCGTCAGCCTGGGCTCGAAGATGATCGACCCGCCCGTGGTGCAGCGGGCTGTGAAGCTGGTGGCGCGGGCGAAGGCGATGGGACTGGCATGACCGAACGCGTCGAGCTTGCCCACAACGCCGCCCAGCGCCTCGTGCCCACCATGGTCAATGGCAGGCCGCAGATCCCCTACCTGGGCGTCGGGAAGTATCAACCACGGGGACGCAAGCAAGCACCGCCCGTTCGCTCGAGCAAGGACTATCCGGAAAACGGCGACAAGCGCTTGCCCGACCTGGTGACGGCCCTGCGAAAATGCGGATTGCGCGACGGCATGGTGATCTCCAGTCACCACCATCTGCGCGACGGCGACCACATCGCGCTCATGGCGCTCGAAGCCGCCGCCAAGATCGGCGTGAAAGATCTGCTCTGGTTCCCCAGCGCGTCGTTCCCCTCGCAGAAAGACGCAATAGGCCTCATGGAAAAAGGCGTCATCCATCACATCGAAGGTTCGATGAACGGGCCTTTGGGCGACTACTGCACGCAGGGCAAGATGCGCGGGATGGGCGTGCTACGGTCGCACGGCGGACGCTGGCAGGCCATTCAGGACGGCGAGGTCCACCTTGATATTGCCGTGATCGCGGCGCCGGCCTCCGACGCTTTTGGAAACTGCGACGGCTCGCACGGCAAGTCGGCCTGTGGGTCGCTGGGCTTCGCCCTCGCTGATTCCATCTATGCCGACAACGTGATTGTCGTGACCGACGGCCTGGTCCCGTTCCCCTGCGTGCCCTGGCAAATCCAGGGCAACAATGTGGACTACGTGGTAGAAGTCGACTCAATCGGTGATCCAGCGAAAATTGTTTCCGGCACGACACAGATCACGCGCTCGCCCGACCGCCTTCGCATCGCCGAATTCGTCGCCCGCTTCCTGCGCGACGCGGGCATCATGAAGAACGGCTTCTCCTTTCAGGCCGGGGCGGGAGGCATCGCACTGGCGTTCGTCGACCACCTGCGGCGCATGATGAAAGAGGACGGAGTGAAGGCGCGCTTCGTGCGCGGCGGCTCGACCAAGTACCTTGTCGAGCTCTTGCAGGCGGGACTGACCGATTACATCCTCGACGGCCAGACTTTCGATCTGGGCGGCGTGAAGTCGATCGCGAGCGACCCGCGGCACGTCGCGACTTCGCCCTTCACTTCCTACAACTACCACGGCAAGGGGAACTTCGCTTCAATGGTCGACGCGGTGGTGCTGGGCGCGACTGAAGTCGACGTCAACTTCAACGGGAATGTTGTTACTCATTCCGATGGACGGCTGCTGCATGGCATCGGTGGGTGGCAGAATTGCCTTTTTTCGGGCTGCACCATTCTGGCCGTGCCGTCTTTCCGCGACCGGATTCCGGTGGTCGTCGACGAAGTGACCACGCTGACCGGCCCGGGCGAGATGATTGACGTAGTCGCGACCGAGCGAGGCATCGCCATCAATCCTCTGCGCAAAGATCTGCTCGATGCTGTGAAAGGCTCCAAGCTTCCGATTCGGCCCATCCGGGACATCAAGGCCGAAGTCGAGCAAATCTGTGGCGGAAAGCCCAACCGCCCAAAGCTCAGCGACAAGCCCGTCGCGATTGTGAAGTGGGTGGACGGCACCGTGCTCGACACGGTCTGGCAAGTCGGATAGAGTCTGCGTGCCACACCCCGGCGATTTGGACTCTTCTAGAAGCTGAACTTCAAGGCAAATTGAATCTGCCGTGGAGGCCGCGCCGCAGTCAGGCTGCCGAACTGCGAAGTGCCCAGGATGGTTGCGTTGTTCCCGTTCTGCGGGCCGCTATTGGCGAATAGAAAATTCGTGTGGTTCAGGAGGTTGAAGAACTCGGCACGAAACTGCAGGTCTGTCCGCTCCGACGTCTTAAAAGACTTCAGCAGCGAAAAGTCCCAGGTGCGATAGCCCGGTGCCTCGATCGTGTTGCGACCCACATTGCCGAAGGATCCCAATGCCGGATCGGTGAACGCGCAGGTGTTGAACCATGCGCCCGGAGTGCGAATCCGGTCAGGAGCCAGTCCGCCTTGCGACGCCAAAACCTGGCAGCCCGGGTCGGGATTGCCAGGCACCGGCCCTGCGCGGTTGGGATCGCCCACCTGATCGGGGCGCTGCGACACGCCACCCGCGCCGCCATCCGCGTTTGCGAAGTTGCCGTTCGAGTCGAGCACCGTGTACCAGTTGCCGCTGGAGATCGAGATGAGATTCATGACTTGCCATCCGCCCACGATCTGGTTCGCCAATCCGGCCGCGTTACCCAGGAACTTCTTCCCGTGCCCGAACGGCAGCTCGTAGATTGAGCTGATGACGAACCGGTGCCGCACGTCGAAGTCGGAGTTCCCGTACTCCTGCTGGGGAATCCGGAAGTCGCGGAAGTCGCTGTTGTTCTGGGTTGGCCCCAGGTTGGCGTTGGAGGCGATGTCGAGCGAGTGTGCGTATGTGTAGGAAGCTTCGAAGTCCAGGCCTTTCGACAGACGCTTCTCGAAGTGCGCCTGCAGGGAGTGATAGTTCGAGGATCCGGTAGAGCGGAACCAGTCGATGTTGGTGTCAAACACCGGGGCACAATCCTGGGGATTTGCCAGCGAGCACCCGTTCGCATCAGGCGGGTTAATGAGCGTTGCGAACACCGGACGCCGTGGTGCGGTGGCTGCATTCGGATCTGCTGTTGGCTCCGCCTGATTGCCATTGAAGAAAGTGTAAAGCTTCGTGCCCTTCGAGCCGGCGTAGGTGATCGAGAACATGCTGTTCCCACGCAATTCATGCTGGATTCCCAGATGCCACTGCTGCATGTAGGGGGTCCGCAGATTCTTGTCCACGGAGAAGAAGATGGGCGTGTTGGGATCTGTGCGCCAGCCCAGAGGGAAGCCGCCGGCAAGGGCGGGAATGCTCACGACCCGGCAGTCCAGGAAGGTCGGAGCCGAATTTGCAGCGGGCGAACCGCAAGGCGACACGAAGGATTGATTCAGGAAGAACGGCGGATTGAATCCTGGGCTCGGGTTCGAGTAGGGCCCGTTTTCCTGTCCGCCATAGAAGATGCCGTATCCGGCGCGCAAGACATTTTTCGGCGAGAACTGCCACGCCATGCCAATGCGGGGCGCAAAATTGTTCAGATCGGAGTTGATGAGGCCGCGGCTGCCGGTTGCGCTGATCTTGACATACTGAGCGATAAACGGCGTCAGCACCGCAGTCTGGCCCCTGGGGACAAAAATCGTGGGACTTGAGGGGTTGCTCAGATCGAAGGTGCCCATGTCGTCAAGCCGATCCGACACGGTTCCGAACAGTTCATAGCGCAACCCGAGGTTCAGCACAATCGAAGGCGTGATCTTCCAGTCGTCCTGCGCGTAGAAGGCGTAGGTATTGCGGAAGTAATCGACATTGTGCAGGTTGTTGATGGCGCCACCATCCGTGAGTCCCGCCATGAACGATGCGAATCCCTCGCCGCCGGTTCCGATCGCGGCGGGATTGTCCGTTAGTGTGTTGCCGAAGGCGAGGTTCCCGCGGGGAGAAGCAGGTTGAAAGATGGTGAACTCCTCGCGGCGGATCTCGGTGCCAAACTTCCAGGTATGGCGGCCGCGGACCCAGGTCAGATTCTCCGACAGCGTGTAGGAGTTTTGCAGTTCTTTGGAGGGCAAGAAGGTTGGGCTGCCGAGCGTGGCAACATCGGAAAACGTCAACTGGGGGAGGCCACCGATTCCGGGTGCAAATGGCACACCAGGGAAATTGATGCTGGGATCGGCGGAAACGTTGGTGTTGGCGTTGAGCTGCAGGCGGTGCGCGTTCACGCGGTTATATCCGAGACGAAACTCGTTGATCACCTCCGGCCGAAAGATGTGGGTCCAGCTGGTGGCGAAACTGCGGTAGGAAAAATCCTCGTCGCCACTGAAGAAGCCACCGCCGTCGGCCAATCCGCCGAACGTGCCCGGGATAAAGCTCGGCTGATTTTCGAAGCTGAAGCGGAAAAACGTGTTGTCCTTGTCGGTGAATTTCTGGTCAACGCGGACGTCGAAGTTATTGCGCGTCTCTTTGCGAATGGGGTTGGCGACGAAGTTGTTTCCGGTGTTGGGGTCCAAGGGGCCGGCGGCCGGGTACAGGGCAGCCAGCCGCATGGCGAGCGGATCGAGACTTCCCCCTCCAGCGACCACCGGCGTGCTCGGAATTATGTTGAGCGGCTTCCCAGTGTTGTCGTACTGGAAAGGGACCCCGCAGGGCGCCGGTCCGTTGGTGAGTGTGCTGACCTGTGCCAGCTTGGCATCGAAAATCTCGCCCGCGTAGGTGTTCACGTTATTGCAATCGGTTCCGGTCACTTTTGTATAGTCGATCAGGTCCGAGAAATCCCCGGTTCGCCATGGCGTCGGGGGCACAAAGCCGGTTTGCGTTTGCGCCTGCCGCACACGGAACCCCTCGTAGTCGACGAAGAAGAAGCTGCGGTTACGCCCGTTATACAGGCCAGGGATCGCGATCGGGCCGCCGAACGTGGCCCCGAACTGGTTCTGCTGGTATTGGGGGGCGGGCTTGCCCACAGGATCGAAATAGTTGCGGCCATCGAGCTTGTTGTTGCGCAGGAATTCCCAGGCTGAGCCATGGATCTGGTTGGTTCCCGACTTGATGACCGCGTTGACGATCGCGCCATTTCCTCTGCCGAACTCCGCGCTGTAGGCGTTGGTCTGGACCTTGAACTCTTGCAAGGCCTCAACCGGAGGCTGAATGACGAAGTTGGTTTCATTCAGCAGGTCGGGGAGGTTCGAGTTATTGTCGACGCCGTCGAGCAGGAAGTTGTTTTGCAGAGAACGCGCCCCATTGGCGCTGAAGCCGTAGCCGCCTTCGTCCCGCGCACCGGGCTCGCTGGGAGAGGTGCCGGTGCTGAGCAAAGCGAGTTGCGCGAAATTCCTGCCGTTCAAGGGCAGGTTGCTGACGCGCCTGCCGTCCACCACTTGGCCCAGTTCGGAAGTCTCGGTTTCCAGCAGCGGGGCCGTTCCGGTAACGACCACCTCTTCGGTCAGCAGGCCGACCTGCAGCGAGATGTTCACCGCAACGCGGCCTTGCACGTTCAGTTCGACCGCCTCCGAGACTGCTTTCTTGAACCCGCTTTTCTGGACGCTGACCGTGTAGCGTCCGACACGCAGAGGGCTGGCGACGAATTCGCCGGTTTCGCTGGTCGTGGTCCGGAAGGTCTGACCGCGCTCCACATCGGTGACCTCCACGCTGGCGTTAGGAACGACTGCGCCAGTCGGGTCTTTGACGGTGCCAACGATGCTGCCGGTGTCCTTCTGCGCGAAACAGAGCGTGGCGGCCAACAGGATCAGGCAGGAGGCGGCACGATGGAGGAAGCGGGAGGTCGGCATAACGGGCTCCTTAAGCCAACGCTGCCTGCTGATGCCTTCTGTCCCCAGCAGCCAGCCTGCACTTTTTCCGGAAAGAAGAACCAACTGCGCAATTTCGGTGTATATTACGAACACTTACTTTTACTTTCGATCTGGAGCGATGTCAAGATTGATTTTTCCGTCCGGCAAGGCTGCAAGTCGCTGTTGTCCGGGCAAGGGCAGCGCTTCCGTTCGGTTTTGCCCCGAATTTGATTGGCTCAGGAGGATCTATGGTGCTTTCAGCCCGGCTCCGGCCCGAGTCGTTGACGGAGCCAACGAATGGAAACAAATCGAAAGTCGCGAATCGGCATCCGGAGTGACCGATGAGACGGAATCCTCTGCTATGGGTTTGCCTCTTACCCCTGTTCCTCAATTCGGCGGCTGCCGCCCAGGGCCCAGCTGCGCTCGCGCAGATCGGGTACAAATCCGACCCCAATGCCGAGCAGAAAAAGACTCTCCTGCTCAAGGATTTCAAGCCTGTCTCGATGCTGCACGCCGCTGCTCACCCGGTCGACAGAGCGAAGTTCTATGTGATCGACGTGCATAACCACGTTAACGACGCGGCCCGCATCGACGAACATATGCCGCCTGCGCGCGTGGTCGACGTCATGAACAATACCAACGTGAAGACCATCGTGATTCTGACCGGGCTATGGGGAGGCAAGCTGCAGGCGGTCATCGACGAGATGGTAAAACCCTATCCTGGGCGCTTCATGGTCTTCACGCAGCTGGACTGGAGCAAGATCGACGACCCGGACTTCGGCGCGAAGATGGTGGCGCAGATTCGCGATTCCGTCGCGCGGGGCGCGCGCGGATTGAAGCTGTTGAAAGACCTCGGGCTCTCAGTCCGCGACAAGAACGGCAGGTTGCTCACCATCGACGACCCACGACTCGATCCCGTTTGGGACGAGTGCGGCCGTCTTGGTATCCCGGTGTTCATTCACTCGGGTGATCCGGAGGCGTTCTTCCGCCCGATCGATGCGACAAATGAGCGGTATGAGGAACTGATCGAGCATCCGGACTGGAGCTTCTACGGCCGGGACTATCCAAGCCTGCAATCTTTGCTCGAGGCGAGGAATCGCGTCTTTGCGCGGCATCCCCACACCACGTTCGTCTCGCTCCACATGGGATGGCCTGAAAATCTCGGTTGGGTGCAGTCGATGCTCGAGAAGTATCCCAATGTGATGGTGGAGTTTGGTGCACGGGAAGCGGAACTCGGCCGTCAGCCGCGCCGCACTCGCGGCCTTTTTCTAGAATTCCAGGATCGTGTCATGTTCGGCACCGACAACGACGTCACCGAAGAGATGTACCGCAACAATTTCCGCTGGCTTGAGACGGCCGACGAATCCTTCGACTACTGGGGCGCGCCCGGCCAGGGGCGTTTTGCGATCAGTGGCCTGGCACTCCCCGACGAGGTACTCGAGAAGATCTATCATAAGAACGCAGAGCGCCTGTTCAGCCCGTTTCATCTTCAAGGTTCAGCCGGAACCCAGGGGGGACCATGATCCGCTCGACGCTGCGCATCGCCGTTCTTGGTTTGGGCGTGGTCATCACTGGACTACTTGGGGGCTGCAATCGGGTCCAGCCGAAGCCTGCAGGGAAGGAGCCGCCTTCGCAGCCATCGGCGATCAAGGTTGAAGTGAATCCCGGCGGCCCGCTCGTGATCACCACTAGTTCTGCGGCGTTCGAGGTGGAGCCCTCGGGCTACATCCAGGCTTTTCTGTTGCGCGGCGCGAGACGCCTTACACTCGACGACCCTGAGCTTGGCAAACCGAGCGACAGCGACTACCTCGTACAGAGTGGGAAAGACGTTCATTTCATTTTGGACTTCGATCGCGCCCAGGTATTGGAGTCGATCGGAAAGCTGGGCCGCGGAAAACATATTGAAATTCCTGCGCACACGCTCGGCTCCTCCCAATCAAGCATTCAACGCACCCTCACGGTTGAGGCTTTTGACGAATTCCCGAATCTCCTGCTCTCCACCGTGGACTATAAGAACACCGGAAGTTCTGATTTCGTGATCGATCGACTCGTGGAGCAGAAGCACCGCTTCAGCGCGGCCATGGTCAATCCCAAGGCAGAGCCCTGGGACATGTGGTCGTACCAGGGTTCCAGCTACGATTGGGGCAAGGACGATGTACTCAAGCTCACGCGAGCGTCTTCTTTCCCAAATGCTATGGGTGAAGCGGTGAGAGGCGGCTACGGTGGCGGAATCCCGGTGGTTGCGTTCTGGACGGCGAGCGTTGGAGAAGCGATCGGCCACGTCGAGACGCTCCCACTCACGCTTGCCCTTCCGGTGAAAGTCGATTCCGACAAGCGCGTGGATGTGGCCCTAGTCATCTCAGGCCCGACCACGTTGAAGCCGGGCGAGAGCTACTCCGCGCCGCGCAGCTTCGTCGCCGTGTACGAAGGCGATTTCTACGAGCCGCTACGCGCCTGGTCGAGCGTGCTGCAAAAAGAAGGCTGGAGCCTCCCTAAGCCCTCTCCGGAAGCCTACAACGTGAGCTGGTGCGGTTGGGGATACGAGTTCAACGTTACGCCAGAGCAGATGGAAGGCACGATCCCCAAGCTGAAAGAGATGAACATCAAGTGGGCCACGCTCGACGACCGCTGGTTCGACACCTATGGCGACTGGAATCCGCGGCCCGAGACCTTCCCCGGTGACTCGATCAAGAAAATGACGGACGACTTCCACAAACAGGGACTGCTGGTGCAGCTCTGGTGGCTACCTCTCGGCGCCGAGGACGGCCAGGGCAAATGGGAATCGCACAAGTACATCGTTTCCAAAGTCGCAAAAGAGCACCCTGACTGGTTCATTCTCGACAAGGAAGGCAAGCATGGGCGCATGACGCGCGATCTGGCGGCTTTGTGTCCGGCTGTGCCCGAAGTGCAGGCATACTACAAACAGCTCACGGAAAAATTCATTCGCGACTGGGGATACGACGGGTCGAAGCTCGACAACATCTACTCCGTCCCCATGTGCTACAGCCCCGCGCATCATCACAAGTCGCCTCAAGATTCGGTAAACGCGGTGGCCGACGTGTACAAGATCATTTATCAGACTTCGCGCACGATCAAGCCAAACAGCGTCACGCAGAGCTGTCCGTGCGGAACTCCCCCATCGCTGGCTTGGCTCCCTTACATGGACCAGGCCGTGACGGCCGATCCGGTGGGCGCGACGCAGGTGCGCCGCCGCATCAAGATGTACAAGGCATTGCTCGGACCCGAATCGGCCGTGTATGGCGATCACGTGGAGCTCTCGGTCATGGACCGCGTGGGCGAGCACTGGCGCGAGCACGGCGAGGATTTCGCTTCCACGATCGGAACCGGCGGTGTGGTCGGGACGAAGTTTGTGTGGCCGGAACTCGGCGCGCACTACAAGGAAGTCAACCTCACCGATCACAAGGACGAGGTTTGGCAGAAGTGGATCAAGCTCTATAACGACAAAATGCTCTCGCGCGGAACATTTCTCGACCTCTACACCTACGGCTACGACTGGCCCGAAGGGTATGCGATCGCCAAAGATGGAGGAATGTATTACGCCTTCTTCGCCGAGAAACCCGATCAGGAGTGGATCGGGCAGGTCGAGCTACGCGGGCTGAAGCCAGGCGCCTACCGGGTCTTCGATTATGTGGAAGGGAAGAGCTTGGGCAAGGTCGAGGCCGGAATCGGCAAGACCCCCCGGCTGGCAGTCGAGTTCCACGACCATATGCTCCTGGAAGTCCGCCCATAATCAGAATTCGCACCGTGTTGCCTACGGCGAGGTTTGCAGCGTGAGTTGTCCGGAAATCTCCACTCCCGGATCATTCTGCAGGATGTATGCCTGTCCCGGGGACACAAGGTACCCAATCAGGTTGCTCGACAGGCTGTTGATCGTTCCGGTTACGCGGCCATCGGTCCTCACCTGGTAGGTGCCCGGAAGAGTGGGCGGATCGTTGATGATCCCTGGCAGGCTTCCCGGCGGAAACGGGAGCGAATTGGTTTCCTCATTCAGGTTCGTGTTGCCGTTGCCGTCCGGATACAGCGTACCCACGCGAGTCAAGTAGCCTGAAGTGGAAAGATAGCCGTCCATCACCATCGCGTAGCCGAACTTGCTTTTGAAATCAGTATTGGTGAAAGTGTTCTGGGTCTGTATGTCGATGCTGCCGTCCTCGACTTTGGTAGTCGAGTCAACCAGGAAATAAGCGCGCGAATTGCTAACCATCCAGACAATTTCAGGAATCATGATGGCCGCTCCCCCAGTTGGAACCAGTGTCATCGTGACTCTGCCATTGGATCCCTGCGTGTAGGTGCCCGTGAAGGCTTCGTTCAAGATGGAGGTGTTGTCCTGGACCGAGTCCAGCGTGCCGCCGGTGACCGTTCCTGATCCGGCGCTGAAAACACCGACGCTGCGCACACCGCCATGGGAGGCGTCGGTATCGCCGCCGCTGCCGAAAGCGAAATTGCCCGCCAAGCTTAACGCGCCGCTCGCTTGCCGCTCCGCGGTACCCCTTCCGAGGATCGTGTTGTCCGTCCCCATCAACCAAAAGGTGTTGGCGTCAACGATGTAGTACTCGTAGTTGGTGGTGGCGTTGCTACTGTCGGTATAAGTCAGGGTCCCGCGTCCATTTGTGTCCGGCGCCGCGAAGCTTCCCGCGGTCAAGGAAAGCTGGGGCAGAAGGGCATCGTTGCGCAGAACATCAATCGTCCCCGTCACTGTGGTGCCGGCTGAGGTCAGCGCGCCGACGGTGGCCGACGAGACGGTGGTGGGATTGACCTGGTGAACCCGCGTCACAAACGTGCCGGTAGGAGCGGCAGCGATTGCGCTCGAATTCTGCAACACGGCAACTCCAGTTGCGTTTGCGCTGAAGTTGACGAACGCATCAGCCTCCGCGGCGTAGAACTTCGTCGTGCTGGCCAGGGTGATCGAGAGGTTGATCTGACCTGAGCTGGGCGCGCTGAAGTCGATCGTTATGGAGCCGTTGCCATCGTGAGCAACGCTGTAGGACCCAGTGAATGCGGTTCCGCCGGTGAAGCCGAAACGGCTGGAATTGAAGTCCTCGACCCCGGTCAGGTGGCCGCTGCCGTCAGCCTTCAGCACAATGGTCTCGGTATAGGCTTCGTCCTGTTCGTTGCTGCTGGTGTCGAGGAACGAGTCGTGTCCTGACATCTGCAGGACGTATGTCCCATTCAGACTCGCGTTGCTGTGGGGGCCGGGAACGCTGCTTCCGTTTGAACTGCATCCGAGCGCGAACAGCAGCAGGCCGAGCAACACGCCCAGGGCAACAGTACCCAACCGTCGAGGAAAATGTTCTGTGAAAGAGGACTGTGGCGCACGACCAGGTATGGACACGACGACGCCTCCACTTGCTGATTAAAGTACTGCCATGAACCCGGAGCCGATAGGAAAGTTGCGCAGGGATTCAGGAACTTCTCACATCCCCGCGTTTCATTCTATACAGAGTCGAATTCGGGGGCAGAAGATGCCTCCGGAATCAAGACCGGCAGCGCCCCGCTCGGAGGCGCAGGGGGGCAGCAGCAGCGAGAGGTGCCCTGCGGAGAAAAAAGCCGTCTTGGTTACCGCGGTTACCTGTGATCCTTTGCCGGTGGCGGTCGGCGAGATCTAAACGCCGTACTCTTTCCAGAACGATTCCCGCCTGAAGAGGTCGCGGAACGCTTCGGTGCCTCCGGCCATGGTTGTGGAAAAGGCTCCGGCCAAGTTGCCCCATAGCAAGCACGTGGCCAGGTCTCGTCCCCTTACAAACTGCGAGAGGAAGCCGGCGTCGAAGCTGTCTCCCGCGCCAACCGGATCGATTAACTTCACCGGAACCGCAGGGCTGCGGAATGTTTCGTCGCCGCGCCGCGCCGTGGCGCCGTCTGCTCCCGACTTCACCACCAGTAGGGGCACGATTTGCGCCAGCTTCTCAAGCGCCTTTTCCATATCGTCGGTTCCAGCCATGCGCTTGGCCTCGCGCACGTTGGGAAAAAACACGTCGACATAGCCCAGGACCTCTTGCAACCCGCCATTCCATTGATCGTCGGGATCGTCGTTCGGATCGAGCGAGATCGTCATCCCGTTCGCCTTCAGGCGTTGAAACAGTTCACCGACGCGGGGTCGAAGTCCACGCTGCAGATAGTAAGAGGAAAGATGAAAATGGCGGGAGTCGGTCAGAAAATCGAAATCGAGATCTTCCAGGGTCAGATCAAAAATGGTCCCCGGATACGTGAGGATGCGGCGCTCCAGCGCGCCCTGCAGGATGACTGTCAGCCCGGTTTGCGTTTCTCCCGCGACTCGCCGCACCCGGCTGACATCGACTCCGCTGCAGGCGAGACGATCCAGGGCAATCTGTCCCAGTGGATCCCCGCCGATACGGGAAACGAATCCTACGCGACAGCCCAGCGCCGCCAGGTTGTGCGCCATGATGGCGGAGGAACTGCCCAGCGTCAGCATCATTCGTGGCGCAAGCAGCTCGCGTTCGGTTGGCAATTCGGCCGGCAGGCCGTACAGGATCAGGTCGAGATTCAGTTCCCCGGCGAGCGTGACGTCAAATCGTGGCATGTTCTGGGGCTTCGGGCGCCTCTTGTTCCTCGAGCACAACCACGCGGCTCAAGTGGCGAGGCCGATCGGGATCCAAACCTTTTTTCGTGCCGGTATAAAGCCCCATCAACTGCTGGGCCGGGAGGAAGAGGGGAAGCTGTGCCCACTCGGGTGCCTCGGTGTCGAACTCCACCAGAAGGTCGGCGGCGGCCTTAACACGTGTGTTCGCGCGATTGGTGACGACCACCGTGGCGCCCCCCAACTCCTTGATTTCCTCGAGGACTTCCAGTTCGGCTTTATATCCGCTCTCCGAGAGCAGGAACACAATCAAGGTTTCTTCGCTCACGATGGACTTGGGGCCATGCCGGAACTCCATGGTGTGGAAGCTCTGCGCGTAGGAAACCGACATCTCCGTAAGCTTCAGCGCAGACTCACAGGCAATACCGTACAAGCCGCCTTGTCCCAAGCACACGTAGTCAGCAAATTCGTTTCGCGTCACGAATTTGCGCACGCGCTGCGGCAGTCTGTCCATCAGCTTTTCCGTGGCTTTTGCAGCCTGCAATTGAGCGGCGAGGAAGTCAGAGTGTCCCCCGAGCGTGGCAGCCAGTGCCTGCAATGCCATCAGCATCGAGGTGAACGAACGCGTCATCACCGTGCTCTGCTCGTCTGCAGCAGGCAGGAGAATCTGACTTGAAACCAATTTCTCGAGGGCCTGCCCGGGAGCGCAACTGATGCCCAGGGTTTCGATGCCGCGCGAGCGCAGATCCTCGGCTGCCCGCAGCACCTCGGAAGTGCGTCCAGAGCGCGAAATCAGTACAGGCACGCTCTTTCCCGGGTATAGCTGCGGATAAAGAAGGATCTCGGATGCCGGGAGGGCCCGCGCCGGAATGCCCACAAGCGCAGTCATGCTTGCGGCCGCCGACTGTGCTACGTAGAAGCTTGATCCACACCCGATGAATGTCCATTCCGGGGCTCCAGCAAACTTTGCCGCAGTCCGGTCGAGAGCTCCGCTCTCGCGCAGCCCCGCCAGGCATGTCTTCCAGCAAAGAGGCTGGCTCAGGATTTCGATCAGGGTGAATGCGCCGGGCGAAGACCTGCGGGCTGCCGGGCGCGGGCTGATCCGTTTCTTAGGCAATGGTCACCTCAATCCCGGCCTTCCGCAGGGCACGACTGTCGGCTTGCGAAATACCACGGTCCGTAATCACTTCGTCCAGAGCAGACGGCGGCACAATCAGCGACAGGCTCCGGCGTCCAAACTTGCTGGCATCGCACACCGCGATCTTGCGCTTTGCCACCTCGACCATCGCGCGGTTCACTTTCGCTTCCAGCAGATTGGGCGTACTCAATCCGTAGTGGACGTCGAATCCATCGACTCCCAGGAACAGCAGGTCGGCGTTTAGCCGGTGCAGGGTTTCCTCGGCGATCGGTCCGACCAGCGAAAAGGAATTCTTGCGCAGCATGCCGCCGGTTAAGATCACTTCCAGCGACGTGCCCGAAAGCTCAGCAGCGATGTTCACGGCGTTGGTCACAATCGTAAGATTGCGAAAGCTGCGCAGCGCCTTGGCAATCTCGCTGGTCGTGGTTCCCGAATCGAGGATGACGACCTGCCCCTCCTGGACCATGCGGGCCGCGGCCGCCGCAATCCGCAACTTCTCCTTGTGGTGCAGCTTCTCTTTTTCCCGCAGGGTTGGATCTTCCAGCGCACCTTCTCGTGCGGGCAAGGCCCCGCCGTGCGTGCGGTGAACCAGTCCCTGCGCATGCAGAACTTCCAGGTCCTTGCGGATGGTGACCTGGGAGGTCTCGAAGCGCTTGGCTAGATCAAGCACCAGCACGCGGCCGTCCCGCTTCAAGCTTTCCAGGATTGCCCGGCGGCGTTCTTCGTTCAGCAAGCAGGACCTCACGCAAGCGCGCTTCCGCCGGCGTTTCTTTCGACTTTCTTTTTATATCGTTTTGTTTCGTTTGTCCAGTGCCGCGAAAATCGGCCTTGGGGCTGCCGGCAGGCGAGGTGCGTGCGCAGTTCGCTGTTTTTTCGGTACACTAAAAATTTCCATGCTCGATCTGAACTTCGTCCGTAATAACCTCGCCCTCGTAGAGGAGAAATTGCGCCAGCGCGGCCTGGACCCCGCCGAGGTTCTGGGCAGCTTCCGCTCGGTCGACAACGAGCGCCGCTCGTTCATCACGACGCTGGAAACCGCCCAAAAGCGTCGCAACGAACTCTCACCGAAAATCGGCGCGCTAAAGCAGGCCGAGAAGAAAGGCACGCTTTCTGCGGAACAACAGAAGGAACTCGCCACCCTGAGCGCCGAAGTCGCCCGCCAGAAAGCGGTCATCGAAGACTACGAGCGGCGCGTCGCGGAGGCGGACGAGAATTTCAAGGCGATCCTGAAGGGGGTCCCCAATCTGCCACACGATTCCGTGCCGGTGGGGAAGTCTTCCGAAGACAATGTGGAAGTCCGGCGCTGGGGCGCGGCGCCGAAATTCGCCTTCACGCCCAAGGCGCACTGGGAGCTGGGCGAGCAACTCGGCGTTCTGGATCTTGAACGAGGAGCCAAGCTTTCGGGGGCTCGCTTTGCCGTTTACTGGGAGCTCGGCGCAAAACTCGAACGCGCGCTGGCCAACTTCATGCTCGACCTCCACACCGGCGAGCACGGATACACGGAGGTTCTTCCGCCGTACCTGGTGAATTCGGAATCGATGTATGGCACGGGGCAATTGCCAAAGTTCGCCGGGGACCTGTTCCGCGTGCCACACGGAGAGAAGGACCTGTGGCTGATCCCGACGGCCGAAGTGCCGGTCACGAATCTTTACCGTGATGAGACCATCGAAGGCGCCCGTCTGCCGCTTTCGCTCACCGCCTACACTCCATGTTTCCGCAGCGAGGCGGGATCGTACGGAAAGGATGTGCGCGGCATCATCCGCCAGCATCAATTTCAGAAGGTGGAACTGGTCAAGTTCGTGCATCCCGCTCATTCTTACGACGAACTCGAGAAGCTGACGCGGAACGCGGAAACCGTCTTGCAGAAACTCGGCCTGCATTATCGGGTTGTGACCCTGTGCACCGCCGACATGGGATTCTCGTCGGCGAAGACTTACGACATCGAGGTGTGGTTGCCAGGACAAGGTCTGTTCCGCGAGATCTCCTCGTGCTCGAATTTCGAGTCGTTCCAGGCGCGCCGAGCGAACATTCGCTTCAAGCCAGACGGCAAGGGGAAATCCGAATTCGTGCACACGTTGAATGGCAGCGGCCTGGCCGTAGGGCGCACGTGGGTTGCGATCGTAGAGAATTATCAGCAGGCGGACGGCAGCGTGCTCCTGCCTGAGACGTTGCGGCCGTACGTCGGCGCGGAGAGGATTACGAAATCAGGTCTCAGTCGCTAGTCGTCAGTCTTCGGTTGTCAGCCGAATATAGTTTCTTCGGCAACAGAAGCGTTTGCCAACGGCCGAAAACCGCCGACTGCAGCCAACGACCGCTAACGGCGGAAGACTGACGACTGGCGACGGAATTGTTGCCAACCCAGGAAGCAGTTACTAGACTTGGAACACGTTTGGAACACGTAAAGACAAGTCCGGCAGTTTCCGGCGTGCCCAGCCTGCCGATGAACTCGATCTGGCGCACAATCCGCGGCTACATCCTGTGGTCCTACGAGCGGGGAAGCCTGCACTACGACGTCATGGTGACGCTGATCCTGCTGTTCGTGTTTGTGTCGCCTTACTGGATCAACTTCAAGGACAAACCGATCGACCGCCTTTCGCGTCAAACCGGGGTGGTAATACAACCCGACGGCAGCGGAGGGCTGATTTACCAGATTGAAGCCTCGGCGCTGTCGGCCAAGAATGACGCGCAGTTGAAAGAACAGATGCTGGCCATCATCGAGCCCATCACGGGTGCGGCGGCCATCTCGAAGTACGAGCCGGTCAAGGACCGTTCGGGCCGCATCCAGAGCTACAAAATCTGGGTTCAGAAAGAGTAACGTGCCCCTCTCAAGAGAATTCCTCCATCATCATGGCCTCAGTCTCGGCCACTCCATAACCTTCGTTGTCTTGGTCTCGCTGCTCCTGGTGAGCGCTGCCAGTGCGCAGTCGGATTCCGACTTGCAAAAGGTTCTGGGCGCGATGGACAACGCCTCCGCCAATTTCCACACCGCGCAGGCCAACTTTGTTTGGGAGCAGTACTTCAAGGTGGTCAACGACAAGGACACGCAGCAGGGTACGGTCTACTATCGCCGCTCCGGCAAAGAAATCCAAATGATGGCCGACATCACCGATCCGCCCAAAAGCGTGCTGTTCAGCGACGGCAAGGTGCAGGTCTACGAGCCCAAGCTGAAGCGCGTGACTTCGTACGAGGCGGGCAAGAACCGCGAGGCAGTGGAAAGCCTTCTTGTGCTCGGCTTCGGCGGAAGCGGCCGCGACATGCTGAAGTCATTCGATGTGAAATATGCCGGCAGCGAGACGGTTGGTGGCATCAACGCCGCCAAACTTGAGTTGGTTCCCAAGGGCGAGCGCGTGCGCAACGTCTTCGCCAAGCTCTACCTCTGGATTGATCCGGCGCGTGGGATTTCTGTTCAGCAACAGTTCGTCGAGCCCTCCGGCGACTACCGCCTCGCCAAGTACTCCGACATCAAGCTGAACCAAAAAATTGCCGACAGCGCCTTCAAGCTGAAGACCTCGGGCGACACCCAGTTCATCTCGGGCCCCAAGGGCTAGCCATTGCCCGGGTAGGGACAGAAGCCTTCTCGTCTGTCCAGCGGCCCCTCTTTTTGCGGCCGAGCGTTTCCGTTCGTGAACTGACGTTGTGCTGCTTTAAGCGAGCGCCGAGGCGAAGGGCGCTCGCCTTTCGAGAACCTTTTCACAACTGATGAATGTTAGGGTAAACCGTTGAATCCACAAGCTTAAGATTCCGGCTGAAAATTGCGGCGAGCGCAGATATACTGACTTCTAGACCAGTGGGTGAAGGTTTCAATGGCGAAAGTCTTTACGCTTCCTATCCCTCCTATTCTGGGCCGTAAGAAGAGAGAACGCACTTCCGATCCCCGCTACGTGGACGGCCAACGCACACTCGTCGAGGCCATGAAATATCTGGCCCAGTCCGACCCGGTCGGCAACCGCTCTGCCATTGAACTGCTCTCCGAGCATGTGCGCACGCGCTTTCGCATGAGCGACTCGCCACTGAAGTAGACGGCGTGTGGGGCGGATCGTCTGGTGCGCCAGACCTGAGATCTCGATACCAACATTCCAAAAAGAAAGGGCGGACCGAAGTCCGCCCATTGTTTTTGAAGTTCAAGTTTCCTAGAACGAGTAGCGTGCGCCGATCTGCATGACGCGCACATCTCCCTGAGTTACTCCATTGAAATTTGACCAGTTCCCCGGAGCGTTCAAGTGCCGAAGACCAGGGTCGCGCCCAACGCCGAATCCAGTGCGAGTGTCGTCGACGGTCGCGAAGGCCTGGGAGTTGGAAACGTTGAAGGTGTCCCAGCGAAGCTGCAACTGGTGCCCTTCCCGCCACGGCATCTTCCATGTCTTAGAGATGCCAAGGTCGACATCGATGTAGCCGGGAGCGCGTAGGTAGTTGCGCACTCCGGTTTCACCGGGATAGGCGTTGCGGAAGCTCTGGTAGATGGCGTTGATGTCACTGCAAGAGCCGCCGAACAGCTTGGGCGCTGCCGGAGAATTCGTGGGCCGGTTGGGGCACGTGCTAAGGGGATGGAGGGGTGTCACATAAGCTTGCACGTTCCAGTTGGTCGCCCAGCGAGCATCGTCGAACGGCGAAGTGATCGGAAGGCCGGAGTTCCAACGGAAGATTCCGGCAAGCTGCCAGCCACCGAAAATAGCGTCCAGCACCTTCGGGGCATTCCCCATCAGCGCTTTGCCTTTGCCGAAGGGCATTTGCCAGACGGCATTGGCGTTGATGACATGGCGATTATCGAAGTCCGAGTTTGCGTAGTTATCTCGCTGGCGGATGGGGTTCACGATGAACGCGCCATTGTTCTGGTTATTGCCAAAGCCGTCCGTTTCTGATTGCAACCCGGAAGCGTCGTCGAGGGAGTGCGACCAGGTGTAGTTGAAGTCGAGCGTCAAACTCGACAGGCGGGTCCTCAAGGATAGGGCCAAAGCGTTGTAGTTGGAGTTGCCGATCGTAGCCCAACTGGACAGCGCCCCATACTGCGGCTGCATGAACACCGTGGGATAGGACGTTGGCGTGCTGAACGCCAACGCCTGATCGACCTGTGCCTGCATGTCCGTCCAGTCATTGCCACCGAAGAACGCCGTCGGGTTCTCTCCCGGGGTCCCGCGACTCTGGAACGCGTAAATGGTTTGGGTGTTGGACCATGTCGGGTCAAATCCCCCCTGTGTAGGATCCGGCGGCAACCCGAAATAGTTGTTCATGATCGTGGCCATGCCCGCAGGATAGATATTGTCGAAATATGGGATGCTGGCAATCTGAGTCGTTGGAGTGTCGGTCTGGCGTTGTTTCTCGAGCATAGTACCGGCCTGATACCAGGTCATGCCGGTTTTGGGGTCCCGAAGATTGTTGAAGGCGACCACATCCCGGCGTGCCAGCAGTCTCCGTGCCGACCTCCCGATGTAGGAGAGAGTTAGCACGGAATTCGCGGGCAGTTGACGCTCAAAGGTGAGGTTCCAAACATACTCCCGAGGCGCGTGCAGACCGGAGTCAACCGACTGCTCGATGCGCTCGCCCTGATCGAGCGGCTGCGAAATAGGAAACTGCAAGTTGGCTGGGGTACTGGGAGCCAGACTACGTATATCCTGGTTGTAGCTGGTGAAGGGGGGTGCGTACTTAGGCGGTCCCGATGCCGGAAAGACGGTGTCATAGGTATTTGCAGGAGTTGTGTAATTGGAGGTGAAGCCCAGGGTATTGTTGATGTCCCAATCTACAGCAAGCTGCTGTCCGTAGTAATCGTTGGTCAAAGCAAACCCACCGCGCATGACCGACTTGGCAGCGGAATCCAGGGACCAGGCAAAGGCGAGACGTGGCTGGAAGTTCGCCTTGTTCCAGTTGTACATCGGCTTGCCGCCATTGGCCGGGCCAGAGCGGTTGATCACAATCGGCGCAATGTAATTAACTCCTTGCGCCGCTGACTTTAAGCGGTTCTCGAAATAAGTCCCGAGAGGAATCTCAGGTTGCACTTCGAACCCCTGAGTCTCGTATACGGGACGTTCCAGACTGTAGCGCAGACCGAGCGTCAAGGTCAGATTGCGCTTGGCCTTCCACGTATCTTGGACATAGCTGTCATAGGCTTGGGTGGCAAAATTGCGATTGGTGGGGACGCCTGGAGCGAGCAAAGCGCCATCTTTGCCGAAGGTGTAGTCAGCGCTGAATTGGGAGAATCTTCCGATGAGAGCCGTCGCCGCATTTTGTACCTGAGATACGGAATTCAATGACTGTCCCAGCAGTGTGCTTCCCGGCAAGTTGTTTGCATCCAGGTAGTCCTGGAACTGAGTGGAAACCTTTTCACCTCCTCCTAGGTAAAACGACGGATTCGTAATCGCATTATCGAAGGCGTTGGTGAAGTCAATGCGGTTGTTGTTGGTCTTCCGAATGTTGGCACCGAATTGAATGTTGTGGTTTCCGCGAATGTAGGAAAGGTCATCGGTGAAGTTGTGGACCGGTGTGATGCGGGTGACGGGATGTTGCTGTCCGGTGGGCTGGAATACAAAACGGAAACTGATGTCATTGCCAAAGCTGTCTCCACCCTGAGTGAAAGCCTGGCGAGTCAGACCGTAGCGGAAGTTGTTAACCCAACGAGTGCCGATGGTCCACGTGTGTCCGGCAGCAATGCCACGAGGATGGTTCCAAACCTGGGGTGCCACCGTGTCCGGGAGCCAGCGCGGAAGGGTCTGATTGTCATAAATGACGTTGGCGCGGACAAACGCAACCTGGCTTGAGGTCAAATTGAAATCGAACTTCAAGACATGGGAGTTGAGCTTCGTGGGAGTGGGAGCGTTGAACCGGAAACCCGCGGTGTTGAGCCCGTCGCCGATCGTTCTGTCATTGGCTGGATACTTCGCCGCCGCCGCAGCGATCGCCTGAATCGCAAGCGGATTCAGACCAGGGCCTTGGTTGTTTGGCGCCGAGTAGGCACCCGTGACCTGGCTGACATTTAGAGTGTTCGTTTGCGTGCCAGTGCATGTCGGATCGAGACAGTAGATGTAGTTAATGCTCCCCTGGCCCAGACTCGCAAGGGGAACGATTTCGACCTGAGACTGTCCCGAAGAGTCATGGCGCCCTTCGTAACTGTAAAAGAAAAATGCCCGGTTCTTCCAGATTGGGCCACCAACACCGCCGCCGTACGTGTGGCGCTCGAGCGGTTGGCTGGGTACCTGAGGGGTGGCGTGCAAATTAAACCAGTTGTTTGAAGTGAAGCCTCTTGAGCGATAGGTCTCGAAAGCCGCGCCATGAAACGTGTTGGTTCCCGATTTCGTCACCAGATTGACTTGGCTGCCGGATGAGCGGCCCTGGTTCGCATTGCCGCTGGCCGTGGTCACACGAAATTCTTCGATCGCTTCTGAATTGAGGCGCAGGACAGGTCCTGTGGTGATGTTATTGCGATCGCCGTTTACCTGCCCGATCGTGAGTGAGTTGTACGTATGGGGTACGTCTGTGTTCGCGCTCTGTGCGTTGTTGATGTCTACGCCGTCGAGCGTGATGTTGGACTGATCCGCGCGCGCTCCGGTTACATAGCCTTCACGCGTTGCCCCGGGCTGCAGGCTGAGCAAGTCAATCACATTGCGTGCCTCCAGCGGGAGTTGTGTGATCTGCTGATTGATGAAATTGTTGCCGAGCGTGGCGTCCTGGGTGTTGACTAGGACTTCCTGTGCTGATGCGTTGACTTCGACAACCTCAGCGCTGGTACCGACTTCCAGGTGCGTGCTGCCATCGGTGGGCTTGCCGATCAGAGCTTCCACCTTTGCGATCGTCTCCTTCTTGAATCCCTTCGCATCAATCTCTACGCGGTAGGTTCCGGGCTGAATCAGGTCGAACACGTAAATGCCCGCGTCCGTCGACTTCGTGGTTCGCGTTGCATTTGTGCCCGTATTGGTCAACGTGACCGTCGCGCCTGACACGACACGCCCCTGCGGATCGGTGATGGTGCCGCGAATCGTCGACGTGCCGGTTTGACTCCAGGTGAACGAAGCGAGTGCGAGAAGCAGAAAACCCAAAACCAAAACCCGGGGAACGCGCATGGAAATCTCCTTTGAAGATTCACACCGGCAACTGCGTCGCTATGTCTAAAACTGTCTTGTCACAGAAAATTGAGACCGCGTTAAAGCAGTTCGAGACCGAGACGCCAACTGATGGGGCGTAATTGTGCAGCCAGACAGTGACATCCTTCAAGTGTTTATTTGTAAGAATTTAGGACTACCCGGGGGCGGGGGGTTGGATATGGCCCTCGGCGGCCGATCCTGCCGCGCCGCGGTGAGGGTGTGCGACGATGACGCGGCTTCCACGGCGTGGCTGAAAGAGCGACCCCGTCTAGCGCCCTCGTCTCCTTGCAGTATTACGCACGATTACGCACTGCATCGCGGCCGTAGGAACATCACCGTGGTTCGCTGCGCGATCGCAGGACCTCATGCGGTCCTGACGCTTGAGGATCAACAAATGTGTCGTCCCACCTGAATGCGTTTGTGGGTCGCACTTGTGAAGTTAACAGTGCAGAGATGTTTCGTCTACTGTTCGCCTACCAAATCATGTATTGCGCCTTCCATTCATCATAGCCGTTACGTACGTATGTTGTTGTCGCTATGCGGCTTCTGTTTACTTGAATTTGGGTGCTGAAATTGCACGTAGGAGGCTACGGGTCGACGATTCGCCGCGGTCAAAGTCGCTACAAAAACATCGGCAAGCCGGCTAGACAAAAAGGAGTTCTCCATGAGTTCTCGCAGGATTTTGGCTGTCCTGGGCCTTCTTTCGTTAGCGGGAGTTCTCAGTTGGGCACAGACCGCGACCACGTCGTTGCGCGGAACGATTTCCGACAGCAAAGGGGCGGTGCTTCCGGACGCGACCGTAACCCTCACCAATCCTGAGACGAGTTTCACCCGCACCACGAAAACGGATGGTCAGGGTGCTTACCAGTTCCTTCAGGTCACTCCAGGCACATATACGGTTACTGCGACCGCTACCGGCTTTGGCATCGAACAGCGCCAAGGGGTTGAGCTGCTAGTGAGCGTGCCTCTGACCTTGAACCTGGTGATGCAGATCCAAGGCCAAACCGTCACCGTGGAAGTGACGGGAGAGGCGAGCCAGGTGAACACCACCGACGCCTCCATTGGAAATGCGTTTGGGGCGAAACAAATCATGGAGTTGCCCTCCGAGGGACGCAACCCGGTCGAGATTCTGAGCCTCCAGCCAGGTGTTACGTACACCGGGAATCTCGATGCGAATAACACGAACCGGGACGTTGATTCCCGCGCCGGCGCTGTGAACGGGAGCCGCAGCGACCAGGCCAACATCACGCTGGATGGCGTGGACAATAATGATCAGAACAACGGCTTTGCCTTTAAGGGAGCTCTGCGTCCGACCCTCGACTCCATCGAAGAGTTTCGCGTTACCACCGCGAATTCCAACGCCGACAGCGGGAGATCCTCGGGTGCGCAGATCAACATGGTCACCAAGAGCGGAACCAACAACTGGCACGGAAGCGCCTACGAATACAATCGCTCCAACGTTGGTGAAGCGAACGACTGGTTCAACAAGGCTTCTCAACTTAGCTCGGGCCTTCCCAACAAAGCGCCGCATCTGACACGCAACACCTATGGGGCGTCGTTGGGCGGGCCGATCAAGAGAGATCGGCTGTTCTTCTTTGCGAACTGGGAAGCGCAGCGTACACGGGCAACGCAACAGGTCAACCGTGTCGTTCCCAGCGATGATTTGCGGAGCGGGATCGTTCACTATATCTGCACGAGCAAGGATCCCAACTGCAGCACAACCAACCCCGACCCCAGAGTCTCGATCACATCCACTGGGGGCGGGACGCTGGTGACCATGCCCGCAGCAACGCTGGCCTCGCTGGATCCAAGGTGCACCGGATTGGGCACGTGTCCGCAAGGCCCAGGAGCGAATCCGGCGATCCAACAGATTTTCACGCTTTACCCCCATGCAAATTGTGCGCTTTGCTCGAATGCTAGCGTGACTGCCGACGGCTACAACTTTCAAGGCTTCACGTTCCCGGGACCTAACCCGCAGAACCTCAATACCTATATCGTGAAGCTGGACTACAACATTAGCCAGAATGGAAACCATCGGCTGTTCGTTCGGGGGAACCTGCAAGACGATCGAAACACTGAGCCGCCACAATTTCCTGGGCTGACTCCGACCCTGAAAGACGTAATTCCGAGCAAGGGCGTGGCGGGAGGCTACACAGCCGTATTGTCAAGCACATTGATCAACAACTTCCGGTACGGTTTTGTGCGCCAGGCGCTTACCGAAATTGGATCCGGGACTAGCGACTATGTCGACCTGCGGGGACTCGATACGACTCGAGGAGATGAGTGGCACTCCTTGAGAGTGGCTGTGCCGGTACATAACTTCATCGATGATCTTAGCTGGACTAAGGGCAGTCACACGGTGCAAGTGGGTGCGAATTTCCGGATGATTGGTGACATCCGAAACTCGACGCTCTCGTCTTTCTCCCGGGGACAGACCAATGCCTCCTGGCTGAATGTGAGTGCGATCGCAAACAAGGGAAGGAGTCTTGACCCAAAGGCGTTCGGTCTGCCGGCTGTCGATTCGGGGTTTCAGAACTCGTACGACTATCCAGTTGCTGCACTGGTCGGAATCATCACCGAAGTGGATAAGAGGTACAACACGGACACTCGTGGGAACACTTTCGTAGACGGCACTCCGAACCAGCGTCATTTCAAAGCACACGAGTTCGAAACGTACATTCAGGATGCATGGAGGGTGAAATCGAACCTGACCGTGACCTATGGCCTGCGATGGACTCTTCTGCAGCCTCCCTACGAGCAAAACGGTGTCCAGGTAGCACCGACGATCAGCCTGGACAACTGGTTCCAGCAGCGCGCTCAAACCATGGCGGCAGGCCAGCCATTTAGTCAGCTCATCAGCTTTGACCTCGCCGGTCAGGCGAATGGGAAGAAGCCCTACTGGGGGTACGACTACAAAGATTTTGCCCCTCGACTTGCAATCGCTTGGTCCCCGAACCTTGGTGGCCCAGGCAAAACCTCCATCCGGGCCGGGTTTGGAATGTACTACGACCATTTCGGTGAAGGCGTTGTAAACACCTTCGATCGCCGCGGCTCGTTTGGACTTTCCATGTTGTTAACCAATCCTGGTGGACTGCAAAGTGTCGATGGCGCACCACGCATGACCCCGAATGGGTTGTACACTTTGCCGCCAGCCCTGATCACACCTTGCGGGGCCGGATGTGGCAAGCCGCCAGTGCAATTTCCCGCCACCAATTTCGCCACCACCTGGGGTCTCGATGACAAACTGAGAACCCCGTACTCTTATCTCTACAACCTGACATTCGAACACGAGTTGCCGCACAATTTTGTGGTCTCCCTGTCTTATATTGGCCGGCAGAGCCGACGCCTGTTGCAGGAAGAGGATCTGGCGCAGCCCAGGGATGTCTACGACCCGAAGTCGCAGATGGATTACTACAGAGCAGTGCGGCTCCTGGACAACGCGGTATTGGCCGGGACACCGGAGAACCAACTCGCCCCAATTCCGTACTGGGAGAACATCTTTGGTGCCACATCCGCCGGTCCTAACGGTATTGAAGGTTGCACAGACCCGACAACTGTTCCAGCGAATCCAACGGCAACACAGAACCTTTTTGACTTGATGTCCTGTGGTTTTGTGCATAACGAGACGACGTTCCAGCAGATATTCGATGGTGTTGCCGGGTTGCCTTGTTCTCCCGGTTGTCCGACGCTTGGTGGCGTTACGGGACCGACTCAGTACCTGGCACCTCAATTCTCGTCACTCTATGCCTGGCGATCCATTGGGAACGCGTCGTACAACGCCGGCCAGTTCCTGTTGCGGCGCCACATGTCGCACGGGGTGCAGTTTGACTTCAACTACACCTGGTCGAAATCCATCGACTATGGTTCCGACACCGAGCAAATCGGCAACGGCATCTTCCTGGGCGGGCCTCCGGCAGGCGACCAGATTTTCAATGCCTGGAATCCCAACCTGAATCGCGCTATTTCCACGTTCGATACGACGCACCAGGTGAACTCTAACTGGGTGGCGGAGCTGCCGTTTGGGCGCGGGCGGCCGTTCGCCTCAAGCAGCGGCCGCTTGACCGATGTGCTCATCGGCGGGTGGGACCTGACCGGGCTTTTCCGATGGACGAGCGGTTTCCCGATAAGCATCGGCAATGGAAGCGCCTGGTCCACGAACTGGGAATTGGCTGGGTATGCCACTCAGATCGGTCCTCAGCCCAAAACTGGCCTCACCATTGTCAACGGCACCCCCAACCTGTTCCCGGATCCGCTGACGGCGCTCAACTCCTACCGCCAGGATTTTCCTGGAGAGGTTGGTGTGCGGAACAGCGTTCGCGGGCCGGGCTACTTTGGCGTAGACATGGGGATCAACAAGACATTCCGGATCACCGAGAACCATCAGGTGCATTTCAGCTGGGAGACCTTCAACGTTTTCAACAATGTGCGCTTCGACGCACTGACAGCCACAACGTCGATTGATCAATCGACCACGTTCGGCGCGATGAACAAGACGTTGACCATTCCGCGCGTGATGCAGTTCGCGTTGCGGTACTCGTTCTAGCCGAAGTGCCACGATGGAATCATGGCAAGATTTGAGGGGTGGATCCTCCGCCCCTTTCTCTTTATCTGCTATTTTCTCACTTGATACGCAAGGGAAAGTTCCGCACTCCCTCGTTTGAGGGCAGTGACGCCTCATCGCAAATCTTTCAGAAGCTGTAGCGCAGCGAGAACTGCATCAGGCGCGGCTTGGTGAGGGTGTTGCTGTAGACGCCGAAACCGCCGGAGCTGAGGTTGAAGTTGTTCGAGGACAGCGCAGCATCGAAGCGTACGGCGTTGGTCACGTTGAACACTTCCCAGGAAAACTTGAGCTGCTGCTGTTCGGTGATCGCCCACTGCTTTGCAAGGCCAGTGTCGATTCCGAAGTAGCCGGGGCCGCGCAGTTCGTTACGCTGCCCGCCCTCACCGGGATAGGGATGACGGAAGGCGTTTTGTGCGTAGTTCGGGGCATTGGGATTCGTGCTGTTGCGAAACATGTTGGGGTTGCCGTTGGCATCTGTGTACACGCCAACCTTTCCGGGGTCGCCGATCTTGAAGGCTTGGCCAGGCAGGTTGTAGTTGGTGGACCATCCCGTGACAAAGATGCTGAAGGGTAGTCCGGTTGTCGAATGCAGCAAGCCGGAAAAGCTCCAGCCGCCCAGAAAAGCGTTGGCTACCCGGCCCATGCCGCCTCCGAAGTGCTTACCGTGGCCGATGGGTAGCTCGGCAATCCAGTTGGCATTTATCTGGTGGGTCATGTCGTAATCAGAAACCGCTCGCAGTTGATTTGGCGACCAGGAGTTGATGACCTGGCTGGAGAAGCCACCGACGTCTCCCCCGTTGGCGTCGAATAGGTTGATGCGCTCCGCGTTGGAGCCGACGTCGATCGATTTCGAATAGGTGTAGTTCACATCAAACTGCACACCTTGCGAAAACGCATGACGCAAGCTGACATTGAACGCGTTGTAGGAGCTGTTGCCGGCAGTTCGCCAACCCCACAGCGACGAGAACTGAGGAAGGTAGTAGTTGTATAAGGTGGGTTGTGTTTGACCCGGAAGCTGTGCGCACAGCGGCACGCACGCGGTATCGAGCGATTGCAGAGCAACCACTTCGTCGCCGAGGTTGTTTAGGAATAGTTGATACATCTGTTGAGTGGCCGTGCCAGGCAGACCGTTGACGACCGGGAACAAGTTTTCCCAGTAGGGGATGGGCGTGATTTGCGGATTTGGCAGGTTCGGGTTGTTGGGGTCGGTCGGGGACACGCCGGCATACCCCATCTTCGCAAGCATGGTGGCAGCGGTGAAATAGTCCATGCCCGATTTCGGATCGCGGATATTCAGAGGCATGGCGAGATCGGTTTCTTGCAGCAATCGCCGCCCGAGGCGACCGATATAGGTGAGTTCCAGCGAGAAGTTCCGGCCGAGCTCCCTGGTTACGGAGAAGTCGATCACATGGGAATAGGGTGTTTTCAGAAGATCATCCATGCCCCAATAAATGGCGAAACCGCCGGGAGCATTTACGCCCGAGGGAGGAATCACCGGAGCGGGAAATGGGGTGGGCGGGGCGCCTACCAAATCTTGTCCGCAAAAGTTGCCCTGGGGAAGCGAGAACAGACCGGTGAACCGGGCAGAGCAGTCGGGATCCTGGAAGCCATAGACATTCGTTTCGGTTGTGGTCAGGCCAAACGAGCCGTTGCGATCGAAGGTGTTGACGATGCCTTGACCGAAGTGGTCGTAGTAGATCCCGTAGCCGGCGCGGATCGAGCTCTTGCCGGCGCTGCCAAACAGGGAGTGCATCCAGCCACTGTCGGCGTGCGGGGAGTACGCCAGGGCGATGCGCGGCGCGACGTCCTTGTAATCCCAGTTCCAATAGGGCCGCTTGCCATTGGCCTGTCCCGAGAGCACGAACTGGATGTTCGGTGGGCTTAAGGTTTGCCCGTGCTCCATGGCAAAAGCACGCTGCGCGAACAATTGCCCCATGCTGATGTTTGGGGCCGCCTGATTGCCGTTCGCCTCGTAGGGCGGTTGGAGCAGGGAATAGCGAAGGCCGCCCGTGAGGACCAGGTTCGGGGTCACGCGCCAGGAATCCTGCGCGTACCACTCCGCCTCGTACGATTTGAAGTGCCGGGGGATGAGCTCGCCGGGCGCAAACTGTTTCCCGGTCTTGTCCTGGTTATAGGTTTTGTTGACGACCGTCACCAGGCCTGCCAGAGCGGTAGCTGCAAAATCGTAAGATTGGCCGAAATTCACATCTACCACGGGATACGGGGTGTTATTCGGACCGTAAGTGAAGATGAGTGGATCAAGGCTGATTTTCTGGTTGGCGATCGCTGCCAAGGTGAGACTGAACGGGTCCGTCACCGCGAACGAGATATTGTGATCGTTGCCGGTTCGATTATTGCGAATGAGACGAAGGTTCGTTCCAAACTGCAGAGTGTGTTTGCCCTTGGTCCAGGAGAGGTCGTCAACGAAGTTGTAGACCGGGACGTTGGTGAAGGTCGACTGGTGTCCCAGCCCCGTAATGTCGTCGAAAGTTCGGAAATGCACAAAGTCGCGGGAGTTGACTCCGGCGTCGCCCAGCCCCTGACGCACGAGCGCCCAGCGGAAATTGTTGATCAGGTTGCTTCGCAGTAAAGCTGTGTAGCCAATCGCGAGGCCCTTAGCGTTGTCGGTGAGAATGTCATTCGGGGGAAGCACGGTTCCATCCTGAAGACGGGGAAATTGCGGCGGTGCGTTCTCGTGATCGTTCTGCAAGTTGCCGCGCACGAACAGGGTGTGGTTCCCGTTTGGCGTCAGCTTGTAATCGAGCCGCACGATATAAGTGTCTAGTTTTCTCGGGTCCGCGCCGGGAAAAGTGTAGCCCAGGGTGTTGAGGAGGTCGCCACCTCCAATTTGGGTATTAGGCTGCGGATAATTCCCAAACACACTCGTAACGAGGGGATTCACTCCCGGGTTTTGACACGTCCCGTTCGCTAGGCAATTCGGGTCCATGTGGGCAAACTGATCCGGCGTGAGTTGCGCGACCAGGAGCCCTGGCAGATTAACGTCTACGATCGTGAAGGGATTGGGGTTGCTCGGACTAGGAGTGTTGACCACGCACGTCGGGTCGGTGCCAGTGTCACAGAAATATTGAATGGTGCCTTGCCTCAGCAGCGCGCTGGGTACGACCCGCGTGGTCTGCAGAGTTTCGTGCGTCCGCTGGCCTTCGTACGCCGCGAAAAAGAAGAACCGATCTTTGACGATAGGCCCGCCAATCGTCGCGCCGAATGTGTTGCGGACCAGGTGCGGAGGGGTATTCGGCAGGCCGTTTGAAATCTGCGACTGCTTGTTGAACCAGTCGTTCGCTTCTCCCATGCTGTTGCGGTTGTATTCGTAAGCGGACCCGTGAAATTTGTTCGTCCCACTCTTGGTGACCAGCGAAACCTGCGCCCCGGAGGAGCGGCCTTCGTCGGCGTTGCCGCTGTTGGTGGTGACGCGGAATTCCTGCAGAGAATCGAGCGTCGAGCGCAACGCACCCTGGAATGCGTTGCCGTAGAGCTGATCGTTGTTGTCGAGCCCGTCCCAGGTGATGTTGGTCTGGTCGCTGCGAGCTCCTGCCACGGCGCCGCCGCGGCTATCGTTGGTCTGGTCGATCTGCGAACTGCTGCCGATAAAGGTGACGCCAGGCTGAAGGCTAAGAATGGCTACCGGATCGCGCCCTTCGGAGGGTAGATCGACGAGCTGGCGAGCGGTGAACGCGTTGCCGATGCTGGCGTCCTGCGTGTTCACCAGCGGGGCCTCACCTGTGACTTCGACCTCTATGCGGGTCGCCGCCACCTGCATGGTGAAATTCAGGGTGGCCGGAGTATTCACCTGCAGGCGGACATTTTCCCGCTTCATGGTTGCAAAGCCGGTGGCGCTGACTTCCACAACGTACGTCGAGGGCGGGATCTGCAGGAACTGGTATGTTCCGTCGCTCTGGGTCTGCACCGTGCGCGTCCATCCGGTCTGCGGATCCGTGAGCTTCGCGGTCGCGCCGGGGAGTACCGCACCCTTAGGGTCGGAGATCACGCCGCGCAGGGAAGTGGTGCCCATTTGAGCCGAAGCCAGCAGGGCAATCAGCAGCAGAAACCCGGCAACTAGTGGATTGAAACGGGCGTATGACATGGAGATTCCTTGGGAATGGACTCGGTGGATGCGGACTTGGGATCATCGCTGCTGCCTGTGATCCGACGAGAGACTGTGGCACTGCTTGATGGCTGCCTATTCTGCCCGCAAGTCAGGTGGGCATTCAAGATGAAAACACCAGACACTTCGAGGCTGTTTTGATCCGGCGTGACTGCAGGTCAGTTTTGGCCCGACGCCTCGGTCCGGCGCCAGAGAGCTGACGCCAGCACGATCACCGCGGGATAACACTCCAGGGTGTAGCGCGGTTCGGGGTTGGGTATTGTGCCGAGGAACAAGGATCGCAGGACAATATAAGAGATTGCGATACCGACCCAGCGGATCGGGCGCGCCGTGGCCCAGCCTGCAACCGCCGCCACGACATAGACGAGGTTGAGGATTCCGAAGGCAAAATCCAGCACCAGCCACCGGCGGTCGTCGTCGAACTCATACCAGCGGATGTCGGGAGGCAGCAGTTCGGTCCGCGGCCGCAGCCACATGTCGGCGATCTTCAACAATGGCAGGGCGACGTAATAGCGCAACGGGCCAGCGCGAATGCGTTCTTCCGCCAAGGACGCGAAACGCGCGTCGAGATCCGGCGTCACACTTCGGACCTGGTTGTAGTCGGCAAGAAGCTGCAAGGTCTTCTCGCGCTGGTCAGCGTTGTCGAAGGCGCGCGCGGGCAGATTGCCTGGGTCCACCTGGTCTCCCGGCATATTCCAATAGATCTCTTCGGTAGATGTGTAATCGGCGATCCAGGTATTCACCCACCGGTTGTAACCGAGCGGAACGAACTCGTAGATGTCCGTCGCGTACCTGGGCGCGAGCAGTTCCAGGCGGCCGAGCGTGTGCCAGTTGCGAAGTCCCCAGAAAAGCAGAGGAGCCAGGGCGCACGCTGCGACTGTGGCCCCGGCGCGAACCATGGTTGCAGCCTTGCCGGAGTCTGCGCGCGTGCGCACCAGCACTATTCCCAGATAGGCTCCGATCGCGAGCAGCAGCAGGCCACCGTCGGGCCGCAGCAGAATGCAGGCTGCGAGGGAGAGGCCACAGCCCGTCCACGGGCGAAATGCGCCAGGATGGTCTATAGAACCTGCTAGGGAATTCCCCGCTACGCCCAAACTGTCCAGCCCGATCACGGCATAATCCATCGCGAGTGCGGTGAAGAAAACTTCCAGCGTCTCAGTCAACGCGGCCGCCGCATACTGCGCGAGGAATGGGCAGAGCGCAGTCAACAGGAACGCTGCTTTCGCGGCGCGGTCCGAGCGCAACATCCGACGTGCGACATCGGCCACGAGGAAACAGGTGCCCAGATCCACGAGGATCTGCAGAATCATCATGGCCTTAAAGTTGCCGATCCCGAACAGGGCAAACACGAACGCCAGTAGTGCCGGGTATCCGGGCAAGCGCGCGTAGGTGGGGGAAATCCGTCCTGGGTCGATGGTCAGCCCGTAGACCCCGTGCAGCAGCCAGTTTTTCGCCAAGTCGGCGTAATACGCTGAGTCTGCCGTCACATGGGGGAACTTCAGGAGGAAAAACAGTCGCAGGGCAAGCCCGCCCAGAGTTGCCAACAGAAAGAGGCTCAGGTTTTGGCGCACAAGTAGGCGCACGCAAAGACTATAGCCTGTTTTTCAGCCACCCGGAGCCGCTTCCCTCGCAAGCGGCATTCTCGAGGCCAAGCGACACTTTGTTTGACCCTCGGAATTCCGCATCATACGATTGGTAGGCAATCATGGCGAAACCGGTCTTTTACGATCCCCGGCAGTTGCGCTGGCGCGTGCTCCGCCGGATGTTTGACGTGCTGGGAGTCAGCATCACCCTGCTGGTGGTCTTCTTTATTTATACGGCCATCCGCGATGAGCAGCTTCCCGGGTTGTTCCTGCCCCAGCAGAAGAAGCCTTACCACGCACTAAAGGAAAAGGAACGCGAGCGGGAGAAAGAAAAGGAAAAAGAAAAACGCAAGCAAGTCGCCCTGCGTCGCCGCAAGAGCAAGAAACCGCCCTCGCAAGTCGTGCTGAACACCGATGAAGGCATCCGCGCCGCCTTCTACGTACAGTGGGACGCGGCCAGCTTCTCGTCCTTAAAGGAGTATGCGCGGCAGATCGACATGCTCTATCCCGAGTGGCTCCACGTGCTCGGGCCTGATGGCACCGTCCAGGGTCTCGACCAGCAGACTTATCACTACTTTCCCGTCGTGCAAAACGGCAAGGTACGCCCGGTCGACGACGAAGTCATGCCCTTCCTCAAGGCCGAAGAGACGGGCATGGAAGTCTTTCCTCTGGTCAACAACTTCGATGAGACGGAATGGAAGCCCGAGATCGCCGCTTTCCTGATGAATCCCGACGCGCGCGCATCCTTCCGCCAGCAAATCGACGCGTTCCTCGCCTCCGACAAATACCGCGGCTTGATGGTTGATTTCGAGGATTTCCCCAAAAAGGCCCAGCCCGGATATCTCGCGCTGCTCGGCGAGCTATCGCGGGATTTGCATGCGAAAGGGCTGAAGCTCTACGTCAGCCTGCCCGCTCGCGATCGCGATTTCGATTACACGACGATCGCGGCTCGCACCGATGGCGTGGTACTGATGGACTACGACGAGCACGAATCAGAAAACGAGCCGGGCCCGGTTGCATCGCAGGACTGGTTCACGAAGAATCTGGAACTCGCACGCAAACAGATCCCTCTGGAGAAGCTGATCTGTGCCATTGGCAACTACGGCTACGATTGGGTCCAGAAGCCCAAGAAGAATCCTCCGCCCGATCTGAAGAACGTCAACGTGACCGTCCAGGAAGCCTGGATTGCCTCGCGCGATTCCGAAGAAGACATCGACTTCGATTCCGACAGCCTGAACCCGCACTTCAGCTACGAGGATGAACGCAATCTGCGCCACGATGTGTGGTTCCTCGACGCTGTAACGGCGCTGAACGAGATGCGCGCCGCGCGAACGCTCGGCATCAAGACGTTTGCCCTGTGGCGGCTGGGTTCCGAGGATCGTTCCCTGTGGAAGGTGTGGGACCTTCCCAGTGAGCCGGCTGCGCCCGACAAGTTGAAAGACGTTCCTCCCGGCCAGGACGTCGATATGGAAGGCCAGGGCGAGATCCTGCGCATCGAAGCGCGGCCCGCAGACGGACAGCGCACGATCGAATTGGATTCTTCGACCGGTCTCATCACCGATCAGGTCTTCCAGGAACTGCCTCAGCCGTACCGCGTGGCGCGTTATGGCGCGGCGCCGAAGCAGGTGGCTCTCACCTTTGACGATGGCCCGGATCCCGAATGGACGCCGAGAATCCTTGACGTGCTGAAGCGTGAGCACGCGCCAGCGACGTTCTTCCTCATCGGCCTTCAGGCGGAAAACAACTCTGCCCTGACTCGCCGGATCTACGATGAAGATCACGAGATCGGCAATCACACCTTCACGCATCCCAACATCAGCGAAATTTCTCGCTCGCACATGAAGTTCGAACTCAACCTGACCGAGCGGCTCTTTGCGAGCCGGTTGGGGATGCGAACGATCCTGTTTCGTCCGCCCTACTCGATCGACCAGGAACCCGACACCGCCGACCAGGTGCGGCCGCTCGAAATAACGCAGGACATGGGCTACATCACCATCGGCAACCGCATCGATCCGAACGACTGGCGCGAAAATCCCCACCGCAGCGCCGAACAGATCACGGCCGCCGTGATGAAAGACCTGCCGCCCTGCAACGTGAACGACCAGCTCTGCGGCAACATCATCCTGCTGCACGATGGCGGCGGAAACCGCAGTGAGACCGTGCGCGCGTTGCCCATGATCATCGAAGGCCTGCGCGCGCGCGGATACGAGATCGTTCCCGTCTACCAGTTGCTCGGCAAGACGAAAGCCGACGTGATGCCGCCGATCACGAAGAATGAGCGTTATGCTGCCTGGCTGAACTGGATCGGATTCTGGCTGTGGGGCGTGGGCAACAAGGCGATCATCTGGACCTTCTTCCTCGGGGACTTGCTCATGACCTCGCGCCTGCTGCTGATCGGCGCGTTGGCCGTGTGGGACCGTATTCGGTCGCCGGAGATCGGCACACCTGGCCAGATCGCGTCGTATAAGCCGAAGGTCGCGCTGCTGATTCCCGCGTATAACGAAGAGAAGGTGATCGAGCGGACGGTGCGTGCGGCGCTCGATTCCGATTATCCGAACCTGCACGTGATCGTCATCGACGATGGATCGAAGGACCGTACGCTGGAAGTGGCGCGGCGGGCCTTTGCGCAGGAAGAAGCAGAGGGGAAAGTCCTCATCCTCACCAAGCCGAACGCCGGCAAGGCCGAAGCGTTGAACTACGGCCTGGAGCACCTGACCGACGAGGAGATATTCGTCGGCATTGACGCCGACACCATCATCGCGTCTGACGCCGTTTCGCATCTCGTGCCGCATTTCCTCAATCCCAGGGTCGGCGCAATTGCCGGCAATGCCAAGGTCGGGAACCGCGTGAACTTGTGGACCCGCTGGCAGGCGCTGGAATACATCACCAGCCAGAACTTCGAGCGCCGCGCGCTTGACACCATGGGCGCCGTCAGCGTGGTGCCGGGCGCGATCGGCGCATGGCGCGTTTCCGCTATACGCGAAGCCGGCGGTTTCCACGTCGACACGGTCGCCGAAGATGCCGACCTGACGATGGCGCTGCTGCGGCGCGGTTACCGCGTGGAGTATGAAGACCAGGCACTCGCGTACACTGAGGCGCCGACCAACGCGAACGGCCTGATGCGCCAGCGCTTTCGCTGGTCGTTCGGAATCCTGCAGGCGATCTACAAACATCGCGGGGTGTTTGCCCGAAAAGGCGTGCTGGGCTGGATCGCGTTGCCCAACATCCTGATCTTCCAGATCCTGCTGCCGCTGGTTTCGCCCTTCATCGACGTGATGTTTATCGTAGGAGTGGCATGGTACTTCATTCAGAAATACTTCCACCCCGAATCAACCGATCCCGCCAGCTTCCAGAAACTCGTTGTGTTCTTCCTGGCTTTCCTGGTCATCGACTTCTTCGCTTCGACGATCGCGTTCTCGCTTGAGCGACGACGTCCGGATACGAAAGAAGACATTTGGCTGCTGAGCCAGGTGTGGCTGCAGCGGTTTGCCTATCGCCAACTGTTTTCGATCGTGCTGATAAAGACCCTGAAGCGGGCGGCCGAGGGCCAAAAGTTCGCCTGGGACAAGTTGGAACGAACCGCCGCTGTCAAAGCCCCTGCCGAGCGGCGAGAATCGGTGAAGGTACCCTAAACTCGTGTTTGGCGGGGGCGAGGGCGCCCGCGAAGGGCAGACTCGAACGTTCCGATCATCCGTATCAGCCCAGCTCGAGTGACAGCCAATGAGCCACGGTTTACGCGGGGCGAGCGTGCCCGCGCCACACTGGACGGCAAGCTCGTGACCCGGGTCACTGACGCGCCCCTGCCTCTTGCGGTCTCCTGATGGACAGGGAGCCCACATGCGCGCCAAGACCATCATTGAACCGTTCCGCATCAAGAGCGTGGAGCCGATCCGTTGGACTACTCGCGAACAGCGCGAGGAGTTCCTGAAGGCCGCGTTCTACAACCTGTTCCTGCTGCCTGCCGACGACGTCCTCATCGACTTGCTGACCGACTCCGGCACCGGTGCCATGTCAACACAGCAATGGGCCGGCATCATGGAGGGCGATGAAAGCTACGCGGGCGGACGCAGCTTCGATCATTTCCGCGACTCGATCCAGGACATTTTCGGCTACAAGTACGTGATTCCCACGCACCAGGGCCGCGCGGCCGAACGCATCATGTTCAACGTTGCCTGCAAGAAGGGCGACGTCGTCCCCAACAACACGCACTTCGATACGACGCGCGCGAACGTGGAGTTTGTTGGCGCCGAGGCCGTGGACCTCGTCATTCCCGAAGGGCTTCAGCCCAGCCTCCGGCATCCTTTCAAGGGCAACCTGGACGTGGCCGCGCTCGAGAACCTGATCGCGAAACTGGGCCGCGAGCGCATTCCGCTCGTGATGCTGACTGTCACCAATAATTCCGGTGGCGGGCAGCCCGTGTCGATGGAAAACGTGCGCGCCGTGCATGCCGTGTGTCGACGGCACCAGATTCCGCTCTATTTCGACGCCTGCCGCTTCGCCGAGAATGCTTACTTCATCAAGCTGCGCGAACCCGGTTACGAGCGGAAGGCGCCCAAGCAGATCGCGCAAGAAATGTTCAGCTACGGCGACGGGTGCACCATGTCTGCCAAGAAAGACGGCATGGCCAACATCGGCGGCTTTCTGTGCACCAATGACGAAGCCCTGGCACAGCGGGAAAAAGATCTCCTGATCCTGACCGAAGGCTACCCGACCTATGGTGGACTCGCCGGACGCGACCTCGAGGCCATCGGCATCGGCCTGCAGGAGGCGCTGCACGAAGACTACCTGCGCTATCGCATCACCTCGACCGCTTACCTCGGCGATCACATCGCAAGTCAGGGAGTGCCCATCGTCCAGCCTCCGGGTGGCCACGCGGTTTACCTAGACGCCCGCGCGTTTCTGCCTCACATTTCGGCGGAGCAGTTTCCGGGAGTGGCGCTGGCGGCCGAGCTTTATCTCGAAGGCGGCATCCGCTCGGTCGAGATCGGCACCCTCATGTTTGGGAAGGCTGCGACGATGGACTTAGTCCGCCTGGCGATCCCGCGCCGCGTCTACACGCAAAGCCACATTGACTACGTGGTTGAGGTGATCCTCCAAGTGTGGAAGAACCGCGAGCGCATCCCGGGGATAAAGCTCAAACACGAAGCGCCGTTCCTGCGCCACTTCACTGCGCAGCTTGAGCCGCTCGAGACGGTGCTGGCTGAATAGAAATCCCCAGCCACCGCAAACAGCGCGGGAGGCTGGGGCACCCGCCCGCGTCCGGAGACCTTCGCCCAGCGGTGCTACAATAAAAGGTCAATTCGTCGACACTATTTCCTCGTTTCCAACCTTAAGAGGTGCATTCATGGCAACTGTCGAAGCTCTGCCGCGTCTACCAGTCCGTCTGCATGAAGGGCGGTTCGTCAACGAGCCTCCTGTCAATTTCAGCAAAGAAGAAAATGCGCGCAAGATGCGCGCGGCCATCGAAAAAGTGCGTGGCCAGTTGGGCCGCGAGTACGACCTGATCATCGGCGGCAAGCACGTCCGCACCGGCGAGAAGATCAAGTCGCTGAATCCCGCGAAGCCGTCGGAGATAGTGGGAATCCACCAGAAAGCCGGGCGCGAGCATGTAGAGCCTGCGATGAACGCGGCGCTGAAGGCGTTCGAGTCGTGGAAAAACACGACCGTCGAAGAGCGCGCCAGCCTGGTGTTCCGCGTAGGCGACCTGCTCCGCGAGCGCAAGTACGAGTTCATGGCCTGGCTCGTCTTTGAAGTCAGCAAGAACTGGGCCGAGGCCGACGGTGACATCGCCGAGACCATCGACTTCTGCGAACTATACAGCCGCGAGGCCCTTCGCCTGGCCAAGGCCGAACCGAACGCCCAGCTCCCCGGCGAGCGCGATCAGCTGTTCTACGTTCCGCTGGGCGTGGGCGCGGTGATTCCGCCGTGGAATTTCCCCTGCGCAATTATGGCTGGGATGACTCTGGCTTCGATCGTGTGCGGGAATACGGTAATTCTGAAACCGTCCAGCGATTCGCCCACGATTGCGGCGAAGTTCGTCGAACTGCTCGAAGAAGCGGGCATCCCGGAGGGCGTGGTGAACTTCTGCCCCGGTTCGGGCGGAAGTTTCGGCGATGCGATCGTGGCGCACTCCAAGACGCGCTACGTTGCCTTCACCGGTTCGCGTGAAGTTGGACTGCACATCAATAAGAGCGCGGCGACGCAGGCTCCGGGCCAGATCTGGATCAAGCGCACCATCCTCGAGATGGGTGGCAAGGACGCAATCATCGTCGATGCCGACACCGACGTTGATGTCGCGGTCGAAGGTGTGGCCCAGTCGGCCTTCGGATTCCAGGGGCAGAAATGTTCAGCTTGCTCGCGCGCGATTGTCGACGAGCGCGTCTACGACAAGTTCCTCGACATGCTTAAGGCGCGCGTAGAGAAGTTCACGATCGGCGACCCGACGGAGAACTACAACCTGGGAGCTGTGATCAACGAAGGCTCGATGAAGACCATCATGGAATACATCGAGGCCGGCAAGCGCGATGGACGCCTGCTTACTGGCGGCGGGCGTGCCAGCAACGCTGGGGAAGGATATTTCCTGCAGCCCACGGTGTTCGCGGACATTCCAGCCAAGTCAAAGCTCGAGCAGGAGGAAATCTTCGGGCCGGTGCTGGCGGTGATCAAGTCCAGAAACTTCGAGCATGCCCTCGAGATCGCCAACGACACCGAGTTCGGATTGACTGGCGCGGTCTACACCAAGTCGCGCGACAAGATCGATCGCGCGGTGCGAGAATTCCACGTGGGCAATCTCTACATCAACCGCAAGTGCACGGGCGCGGTGGCGGGGGTGCACCCGTTTGGCGGATTCAACATGTCGGGCACCGACTCGAAGTCGGGCGGCCCTGATTACCTGTACTTGTTCTCCCAAGGCAAGTCGGTGGGAGAGAAGCTGTAAGTTCGACGGTAGCGCCGGCACCCTGACCTGAGCCCGCCAAAGGGGTCGCCGGCTCGGGCAATTGCAGATTCGAAGCCCCAGGGTTGCGTCCAAAAGCGGGACGCAACCCTGGGGCACCATTCTTGTCAAGACCGATTTCTTCAATCGGGCGCTCGTTAACTTGAAGATAAATTTTTCGCTACGATGACTTATTGGCGCCTTCTGGAGGTCTGTCCAACCAAGGCATCACCCGACCCCTGATCGTCGCTCTACGAGCTCCAGATCCCTTGGAATGGGCATCCTAACGCACGTCGCTTGGGAGATTTTCAACAACTTGCAACGCCTTTACGTAGAATCGACGCCTTAGCTATAAGCGAACGGAGATCGACCAGCCACGCCCTGAGGGCAAGATGCCGGCGCTACACGCTTGCGCCGCAACCCGCCGTCAGTTGCTGATGTACTCTTACTGCTCCACCACTCCCTGCTTCGAGCGCAGCACGAACTCCACATTCCGCTCGCGGTTCACGCGCACGGTCTGGAACAGGTCTACCTGTTCCAGAGCAAACGCTTTGCGCTCGCCGTCTTCGGAGATGCAATGCAACTGTCCGCCTTGCACCCAGTATTCGCGGGAAAGAAACGCCGACCCGCCCTTGAGGATGACGAGCGTCGAGCGAGCGTCGGCGGGGCCGGCGGACGGTGTCGGTTGGGGTGTGGCGCGCATTTCGTCGGGAGATCGCTCGGCCGGCACCTGCTCCATCTGCTCCACGTAGGTAGGTGAATCCGGAATCATCACATCAGGCGAGGAACCCGGATCAACTGCCGGGCGCTCGACATACCCGGTGTGCTCCACGAACGACGCCGGTCGCAGCAACCCATAAGGGGAAGGAATGTACTTGGTCGGTAGCGCCCACGGCGGCGTCGGCACCGAGGCGCGGTTCACGGGCGCGGGCACGATCACGTCTTCCATCAAGCGCATGGTCAAACGCGTTTCCCCCTTCAGAGCCGGGTAGGGTCCGCGGGCAGGCAGCGTGATGAGCTTGATCGGCCAGAGAACTGGAATCATCCATTCGACCACGTCACGCTTGGGATGTCCGCCACCCTTGATCTTGCCCTCGCGATCGGTCTTGAGATGCGGGGTGGCGATGATCTTGGCGGAAAGCGGCAATACTTCCGCGCCGGGCAGGATAATGCGATCAAATTCCAGTTGCAGCCATCCTTTGCCGACGAAGTGGCCGGGGTCCTTGGCGTCTTGAAGGTGGCCGCTCAGCATCGCGCCCCGGGGGAAGACGGAGTGGCCGAAGCTGGAGACTGGGCCGAGATGGCAGAGAATCGGATCTCCTGCCTGAGCGCTTTTGGAGGAGAAGTTTGGCTCATCCGTCGTGCAATGCAGTAAGGTTCCGGCGGGGAGGATCTCATCGCGCGAGGCAGCGCGAGCCCCGACGGCGAACGTGCAGACACAAATCAGGGTCAGAAGCAGGGACTTTCGGGTCATGGCAGGTCTCCTTGTGGAATCACAATGTGCCAAACCGACGACACGATGGAGGATGGCGCGTGCCCGGAAAGGCTTGAGACCCCCGGGGGATGGGCGGGGATTGGTCGAAGCGTATGCCAATTTGCTGCCCGCGTCAATGCCCGCGTGCGTTGGGCGCGGGCTTCGGCTGCGAACCCGGGCTGCGATTGTTCTACCGCCCGCAGGAGTGCTAGGCTCGAATCACGCCTATGTTGAAGCCTCAGCGATTGATCGGTATTGCCCTTTGGACAGGCCTTCTTCTCATCTGTTTGCCAGCGATCACAGCGGCCCAGCCGTTTTCCGCCCCGCAAGCCCAGCCCGCGCAGCCAGCCCCGCAAGATCAACCGGGTCCGCCGGCGGGTCCGGGCCAGACCCCAGCCAGTAGCCGGCTGGTTCCCACTGGCTTGGCGGCCAGCGGAGGTTCGCTGGCGCGCGACCTCTACACGAACACGATTTACGGCTTCTCTTTGAAGACTCCGCCGGGATGGGTGGTGAGTCCCTTGCCGGCGAGCGCGGCCGAGGTCAAGGCGCAGGGTGCCGGCGCCGACCCCGAAACCATAAGGCGCGCGCGGCCGAATCGCATCCTGTTGCTGATGTCGGAAAACGCGCCCCTGAAGAAGCCCTTTGAGCGCAAATCGCTCCAGATCCTCGCCACACGCACCGAGACCAAGACGGCGCAGGACTTCCTGCTGTATTCACAGAAGACCGCGAAAGAAAAAGAGATGGCGGTGGAGTACCTGAATGCGCCGAAGGAAGTGACCATCAACAAGCAGAAGCTGTGGTGGAACAAGATGAAGATGAATACCGCCGGCGGTCCCCAGGTCGCGAACCAGTACGTCGTGATGCAGGGGCCGATCCTGCTGCAGTTCTTCCTGGTCAGTCCGGATGAGGCGGGGCTGAAGTCTTTGCAGCCGACCATCGATTCTCTGGACATCCAGCCGCAGCCCGGGGTGACCCCGACAGCCCCAGGGAAACGACCAGCCCCTCGCAAGAAGACGGCAAAGCCGGCCGCGCCGGCACCCACGCAACCGACGCAGTAAGGAACGCGAAGGTGTCGTCAGACGGGAAATGACAAAGGGCCGCCCATCGGGCGGCCCTTCTCATGTTCGCGAAAGCGTCAGGAGGTCACGCCCGCTCCTGCTTGCGGCTGACCTGTTGCGGCCGTCGCGGCGGCCGCCTCGTTAAGGATGCGGTGGTGGATCGTGAATAGCGCCAGCTCCAGCCGGTCCGAAACGCCGATCTTGTCATACACGTTCCGCAAGTAGTTCTTGATCACCTGCTCGGTCGTGCCAAGCTGCTGCGCGATTTCCTTGTTCTTGTAGCCCTGAACGATGAGGGCCACGATGCGCAATTCCTTCGCGGTGAGGCGATCGCGCACGCGCAATCCGACCATATCGTTTTCGGTGAGCTCGCTGGGCACGGCCACGTCCTGCACCCAGGTTTCGCCGCGCGCCACTTTGCGCACGCAATCCACCAACGCGGGGCTGGTGACGTTGCGGTAGACCACGCCATGAGCGCCATTGCTCATATATCGCTGCGCGCTCTCGCCGGTGTCGGCGAGAACCACGATGCGGGTTTTGTTCTTGGTGGCTCCCTGCACGATGGCGTTGAAGTCGGACTGGAATCCGCCGGCCACAATGAGAACGGCCGCGCGGAACTTGTCCAGAGCCATGAACATCTGCTCGGGAGTTTGCGCCTGCGCCACAATGCGCATCTCGTCTTCGACCGCGAGGACCTTGGCAATTCCTGCGCGGAAAATAGCCTGATTATCGGCCAGAATTAACTTGAGCATCTCTACGCCGCTCCGAGGTTAAGAGTTGCGAACGAATTCGTACGAATCGATTACGCAAGCGACCCCGCGCGTACCATCGGGATCGACATCAGACTCGTCGGTGCGGACGACCCGTCCGCGACACTGGATGACTACGTTCTCTTTGCCACCAGTCACTTCGGGGGGGAGGGTGATCTCAAACTCAACCGGGGAACCGATGTCGAGTGAGGCGTCGGCGCGGATATACACACCCGCCGCACTGAGGTTCCCCGTCATTCCACTGGCTTCGCCGGCGGAGTTCTCCTTGTGAATCTTGATCGGAAGTTCGAGCGGAAATCGCTTACCGGTCCGGGCTTCGGACACAATCTCCTCCGTTACGGCCTCGCATGGGAAACACGGGCCGCGCGCCACCACATTTCCTGAGGGTGCAGAATCTCTGCTATGGGGCGGTTATATCACGGATGAACCCGCGATAAAAGCCTGATCCCCCTTTGGTTACCTGTAAGAACTAGGTTCCCCCGCTCTGGTTACCCGGTGACTGTGGCCGCTGGACGCGGCTTTTCAAGGGGTTCGGAGGCAGGGTCCGGTTTCTGGCAGAATACTTCGACCCGAGAAACCCAAGGTTGGCTTTGCCGTCTGTAAGGAGAGAATCGATGTTGACCCATCCCCCCGCCTGGCTCCGCCTGCGCCTGACATTCTTGGTAATAATGCTTTCCATTGTTGCAGTTACGGCCCTTCCGGCGCAGGAGAAGAAGTCGCCGACGGCCGCCGAGCAACGGTCTCGAGCCAACTCGATGGAACCTGCTGCGACTCCGCCGGAGACCCTGGCTCACCTCAACGCTGAGTTGCAGGCCTTGGCCGACAAAGTCTCGCAAGGCGTCGTGCAGGTCGTGGTCACTGGCTTTGGCGCGGTCGAAGACAGCGGCCGGACGGACACGGCGCTGATCGCCCGGCAGCGGGCAATCGGCTCGGGAGTGGTGGTCGATCCTAACGGATACGTCGTTACCAACGCCCATGTGGTGGAGGGCGCAAGGCGTATCCGCATTCTGTTACCCGTGCCGGGGAGCGAAAGCGCGAGCCTCGAGCCAGAGGGCAAGCGCCGCATCCTGGAAGCAAAAGTCGTAGGCGTTCATCCGGAGAGTGACCTTGCCCTGCTGAAAGTGGAGGCGAAGCACCTGTCCACTCTGCCCCTGGCAAGCACGCGGCGCGTGCACCAGGGGGAATTGGTTTTCGCGATCGGCAGCCCGGAAGGTTTGCAGAACAGTATCACCATGGGAGTCGTCAGCGCGGTGGCGAGACAGCCCGATCCGAACAAAGCGATGATCTACATTCAGACCGATGCTCCCATCAATCCCGGGAACAGCGGGGGGCCGCTGGTCGACATGGACGGCGATGTGGTCGGGATCAACACGTTCATTCTTTCCGGCAGCGGAGGCAATGAAGGACTTGGGTTTGCGATTCCGGCGCGCATCGTGAGCTTCGTGTATCACAGCTTGCGTAAGTATGGGCATGTGCATCGCTCAGAGATTGAAGCGGTTGCGCAGACCATCACTCCTTCGCTCGCCAGCGGCCTCGGACTGAAACGCAGTTGGGGCGTGCTGATTTCCGACGTGAGACCGGGCGGACCTGCAGAGGCAGCGGGACTGAGGATCGGCGATATCGTGCTCACCGCCGATGACCGGCCAACCGATACGCTGCCTTCGTTCACCGCGGCGCTGTACCTCCACTCGGCGGACCAGGTCCTGCGGCTCGACGTGTTACGTGACGGAGACAAGAAGACGCTGCTGATTCCGGTGCTGCAAGAGAAACATGCGATGGATCAACTGCTCGATCTAGCCGATCCGGAGACCAGCCTTGTATCGCAGCTGGGGGTCCTCGCCGTAAGCGTCGATGACCGGATCCGGCAAACACTCGGTGAACTGAGAAGCCCCACTGGCGTGATCGTGCTGGGGCGTGCGGCCAGTCTGTTAGGGCCCGATGCCGGCCTCGCCACCGGGGACATCATTCACGCGATCAACAACCGGCCGGTGGATACCGTCGACAACTTGCGCAGTGCGCTGAGCACATTGAAGGCCGGCGACGCTGTGGCCTTGCAGGTGGAGCGGCAAGGCAAATTGCAGTTCGTGTCGTTTGAGATGGAGTAGCGCCGGCATCTTGCCGGCTGTCGCGGGGGCGTCCTCGCTCCCGCTTCCTAGGAATGGGCGATGCCGCCGAAGTCTTGATCGGAGTTCGCGGGGCTCTGTAGTTTCCGCAGCAGTTTGATCGTTGAGAGTCAGTGGGCGGGACGCCGGCGCTACTGTCTGGGAGCGTAGTAGCCCTGGCGGGCTCGCACCTGTAAGTCTTTCTTCAAGGCGAGGATCTCTATCGAACGAAACCGGCCGTCAGCGTTGAAGTCTGCGGGATGATAGGAGACCACGTACTGGCTGCGCAGTTCGTCTTCAATCGCCGCGAACGAATTCTTGATGTCCTTCATCTTGAACGGGAAGAAGGCGCGGCCTCCGGTCGCGGCTGCAAGACGCTCGAGGTTCTTGTCGCCGCGCAGGATC
>Ga0306924_10000031_pt1 | contig 89079 bp, 87 predicted proteins | sample sta12Can44000111_FD_203756 | JGI IMG/M metagenome (GOLD analysis project Ga0306924, IMG submission 203756) | Lab enrichment of tropical soil microbial communities from Luquillo Experimental Forest, Puerto Rico - statanox.12C.anox.44.000.111 (v2)... | ecosystem: Environmental > Terrestrial >... | reverse complement strand
CACGGACCACGCCGGCCGTCGTCGTGATCCCGTTCGATACTGAGGCGGCGATCCAGGATCCGCCTTCGACCGGCGATTGCGGCAAGGTCGAGTCGCCGAGCTTGATCGTGACATTGTCGAGCGGCAGCCCCAGCATGTCGGCGGCGACCTGCGCCATGATCGTGTAGGTGCCGGTGCCGATGTCGGAGGTGGCGCAGGAAACCTCGGCATGGCCGTTGGCCGTGAGCACGACGCGCACCGCGATCGGCACCTGCAAGGCCTCCCAGACGCCGGTCGCCATGCCCCAGCCCACCAGCTCGGCGCCCTCGCGCATCGAGCACGGCTCGGGGTTGCGCTTGTCCCAACCAAACGTTTCCGCACCCTGGCGATAGCATTCGCGCAGGCTCTTGCTGCTATACGGCCGGTCGGTATGCTGGTCGCGATCCGAATAACATTTGAGGCGCAGCTCGAGCGGATCGAGCTTGAGCGCGACTGCGAGTTCGTCGATTGCGCATTCGAGCGCATAGACGGCGGGCGGGGCACTGGGGGCGCGCATATCACACGGCGTCGGAAGATCGAGTCGCGCCAGCCTGAGCGCATATTTAGCATTGGCGCATTTGTAGAGCAGGCCTGACCAGCCGGTCTCTTGCCGATGGAAATCCTCGTATTGTGAGGTCACCGTGACGGCTTCGTGCATGACCGCATCAAGCGTTCCGCCGGCATTTGCGCCCAACGTGATCTCGTGGATCATCGCCGGCCGATAGGCGAGCCCATACATCTGCTGCCGCGTTAGCACGAGGCGTACCGAGCGGTTCACCGCTCGCGCCGCGAGTGCCGCCAAAAGCGCCTGATATTGTGGGCGCAGCCCGGAACCGAACGCGCCGCCGACGAATGGAGACAGGACCCGCACCTCGTCCGGCTGCATGCCGAGCACGCTGCATAGATAGCGCTGAACGTTCTGCACGCCCTGGGTCTTGTCATAGACCGTCAGCTTGCCGTCCGGCTCAAAGATCACCGTCGAGGCAAACAGTTCCATCGGGTTGTGATGCTCGATTGGGACGTAATATTCGCCGCGATGGCGCACCGCGGCTGCAGCGAATGCCTGCTCGGCCGCGCCGCGCGGCTTTGGCGGGGCGAACGGATTCTCGTCCGGCTCCAGTGCGAAGGCCGCCTCACGCTGGCGATGGACGTCCGTGACGTACGCTTCCTCATCGTATTCCACGCGGACCAGCGATGCTGCAAAGCGCGCGATCTCCGGCTCTTCGGCGACCACCAGCGCGACCGGCTGGCCGCTGAACCAAATCCGGTCGTTATACAGCGGCCGAAACGGCGCACCTTCCGGAGCCACATCGTCCTTGTAGGCACTGTCGGTGCTCGCCATGGGTGGCCGATTCTGATGCGTGAACACGTCGATCACGCCCGCAACAGAAAGCGCCTCACTCGCGTCGATGCGCGCGATGCGGCCCTTGGCGATCGTCGATGTAACGACGCTGGCATGCGCGAGGCCGGCCGTATTGAACTCGCCGGCATATTTTGCCGCGCCGGTGACCTTTGCGCGACCATCGACGCGGGAGGTGGCCGTGCCAATGTAAGTCGTCATGGGCCTGCTCCTGCTCACCCGATTTTCTTATTGGACTGCGACTGGGGAGTGCCGGCCGTCGCCTGCGTCAGCGCACGCACGATGGCGCGGCGCGCGAGGCCGATCTTGAAGGCGTTGTGCTCGAAGCCCTTGGCGTCGCGCAGCAAGAGGTCCGCGGCGCGGGCGAACGTCGCCTGGCTGGCGTCCTGCCCACGCAGCGCTGCTTCGGCTGACGGGTCGCGCCAAGGCCTGTGTGCAACACCTCCGAGCGCCAGACGGGCCTCTTTGATCCTCTCTCCTTCCAGCTCCAGAGCCGCTGCGACAGATACGAGCGCGAATGCATAAGAGAGGCGATCGCGGATTTTGAGGTAGGTATAATTTTCCGAAAAGCCCCGCGCTGGAAGCTCGACCGCCGTGACGATCTCCTTCGGTTGCAGGTTCGTGTCGCGCTGCGGCGTGTCCCCTGGCAGCCGATGGAAATCCGCAAACGCAATCGCGCGCACTCCCGCCGGCCCGGTCACATAGACCGTGGCCTCGAGTGCAGCTAGCGCCACGCACATGTCGGAAGGATGCGTCGCAATGCACGCCTCGCTCGTGCCGAGGATCGCGTGCATGCGGTTGAGGCCCGCGATCGCGGTGCAGCCGCTGCCGGGCTCGCGTTTACTGCACGGGGTCGCGGTGTCGTAGAAGTAATAGCAGCGCGTGCGTTGCAGAAGATTGCCGCCGGTCGACGCCATGTTGCGCAATTGCGCCGACGCGCCCGCCAGGATCGCGCTCGCGAGCATCGGATAGCGTTGCGCGATCAGCGGGTGATAGGCGAGGTCGGAATTCGGCACCAGCGCGCCGATCCGCAATCCCCCGTCCGTCGTTTCCTCAACGGTATTGAGCGGCAACCGCGAGATGTCGATCAGCCGCGAGGGGCGCTCGACATCCTCTTTCATCAGGTCGATCAGATTGGTGCCGCCGGCGATGAATTTCGCCGTCGGATCGGCGGCAATCTGGCACACCGCGTCGGCAACATCAGTGGCCCGTACGTACTGGAAATTGATCATGATTGCCCCATCGCCTGCTGGATCGCCGCCACGATGTTGGGATAGGCGCCGCAGCGGCAGATATTGCCGCTCATCAGCTCGCGAATTTCGTCGGGGCTCTTGGCCTTGCCCTCGGCGATCAGGCCGGCGGCCGAGCAGATCTGTCCCGGCGTGCAATAGCCGCACTGGAACGCGTCGTGGTCGATGAACGCCTGCTGCAACGCATGCAGCGCGCCATTCGTCGCCAAACCCTCGATGGTAGTCACTTTGGCGCCGTCCTTCATCACGGCGAGCGTGAGGCAGGAATTGATCCGCCGTCCGTCCACCAGCACCGTACAGGCGCCGCATTGGCCGTGATCGCAGCCCTTCTTGGTGCCGGTCAGGTCGAGATGGTCGCGCAGCGCATCGAGTAGGGTTGTCCACGGCGCAACCTCGAGCTGCGTCGCGACGCCGTTGATGGTCAGCGCGACCGGAATCCTTCCCGGCGCCGGGACTGTCGGCCGGGCCGTTGTGCTTGCTCGCGCCATTGGCATCTCCGCATGTCTCGAAGGGGTTTTTCACAGCGAACGCGCGACAACCCCAATGCTATCCCGACCCAAGCGCGGGCGGCCGCTCAGCGGCCGACGAAGACAGGCGCGCGCTTTTCGACGAACGCCTTGGCCGCCTCTCGATGATCCTCGGTGCGGCCAGTCTGCACCTGGTGCGCCGCTTCCATATCGAGGAGCTCGGCCAAGCCGCTGCTCTCGGCGCAGTTCATGTTGCGTTTCATCAAGCTGAGTGCGATTTGCGGGCCTTGCGCCAAGGAACGGGCGAGCTCCATCGTGGCATCGCCGAGCTGATCGTCGGGCACGACGCGGTTGACGAGCCTGAGCGACAGCGCCTCGTCGGCATCGACCGGGCACCCGGTGAAATAGAGCTCGCGCGCTTTGGCAGTCCCGACGAGTCGGGTCAGAAAGTAGCTGCCGCCGAAATCGCCGGAGAAGCCGACCCTGACGAAGGCGGTCACCAACCTGGCGGAGGCGCCGGCGATCCGCAGATCGCAAGCCAGGGCGAGAGCAAGCCCGGCGCCTGCCGCCGGACCATTGATCATCGCAATCGTCGGTTTCGGCAGCTCGTGCAGGATGCGCGACAACTCCATCCGTGACCTCAAACGAGCCGTCGCCTCCGGCACGCTGCGACGCTCGCCGCCCTCTTCGGCCATGCTCTTGACATCGCCGCCAGCACAAAAGGCTCGGCCGGCGCCAGTCAGCACGACCACCTTGACGGCTGGGTCGCCGGCCAGCTGAGGCAACCCGCGCAGCAAGCCCTCCATGATCGGCGTCGATAGCGCATTCATCCGCTCCGGCCGATTGAAGGTCAGTGTGGCAATGCCGTCCTCAATGGTTTCGATCAGTTCCGGCTGGGCATACATTTTTTCCTCCGTTCCGACGATCTTACGCGGCCAGCAAGCCTTCGAGACGGCTTCTGATGATCGCCTCGGCCTCTTCCATGATCCGGTCGATCAATTCCCTGCAGGTCGGAATGTCGTGGATTAGCCCGGCGACCATCCCGCAGCTCCAGGCGCCCGCATCCAGTTCGCCATCCTGCAGGACACGGCGGTTCCCCGCTCCGCCAACGAGGTGGCGAATTTCTTCTATGGTCGTGGCAGCACCCTTGTCGCGCTCGATCGCGAGGATTTGCTCGACGGCCGCGTTGGTCAGCACTCGCTCGGTATTGCGCAGTGGCCGCATGATGAGGCGCGTCTGTAATTCATTCGCCGCCACCAGCGCCTGCTTGACGTTATCGTGCGCCGGCGCCTCTTCCGTCGCAATGAAGCGCGTGCCCATGTTGATGCCGTCCGCGCCGAACGCCAACGCGGCGACAAGGCTCCGCCCATCGGCCATACCGCCCGATGCCACGAACGGGATCTTCAACTCCTCGGCAACCCGGGGCAGCAGGATCATATTTGGGATGTCGTCTTCGCCCGGATGGCCGCCGCACTCGAACCCGTCAACGCTGATCGCATCGCAGCCGATCCGCTAGGCGGTCAGCGAATGACGCACCGAAGTACATTTGTGGATGACTTTGACCCCGTGCGCTTTCAAGGCCGGGATGTATTGCGCCGGGTTGCGGCCGGCGGTTTCGACGATCCTTACGCCGCCTTCGACGATCGCGTGGATATATTCCGGGTAGGGCGGTACGGCAAATGACGGCAGAAAGGTCAGATTGACGCCGAACGGCTGGTCGGTCATGTCGCGGCAGTGACGGATTTCGCGCCAGATCCTCGGCGGTCGGTAGTGTCAGACCGGTGATGATGCCGAGCCCGCCAGCATTCGACACGGCGGCTGCCAATTCAGCGTAGCCGACACGATGCATGCCGCCTTGGATGATCGGATGTTTTATTCCGAAGAGTTCGGTTATGCGCGTTCTCATCGCTCTCCGTTCTTTCCTGGGAGCCCCTACTGCAGTGCGGGCGCGAAGTCGGTTCTGCGTCGTCGTCAAGCGACCGGCAAATAGCGACCGAGGTGATGGTGTAACCAGCTCACCCGTCTAGGAACAGCCGTGCATGCTGGAGAAAGACTTCCGCGTGCTGCGATTGTGCTCCGTGGCTGGCATCCGGATACATCACGAGCTGGGCATCCGGCAGGTGCTGGGCCAGGAGGAAGGCGTTGATCGGGATGACGACGATGTCTTTGCTCCCATGCACAATCAAGGTTCGCTGGCGGATCCGAGGCAACATAGCGTAGCGGTCTGTCGAAGGAATGGAGCCCCATTCGCGGATCGCCCCCAGCTGAGCGCCTGCCGCCTTCATCGAGACTGGCGCGTCGCGATCCATGACACGAAGCTTCAATCGTTCGATATAGGCTTGCCCCGCGGCTTTGCTGGCCTCACTCGGAGTGAAGAACGCGGACATGAGCAGAGCCACTGGATCGGCCAACAGGTCGGTCGAGAGCTCGGTGAAGGTCATGCCTTCTCCCCCACGCGGGCCCGTCCCCAACAGGATCATCCGCCGGATCATGTCGGGATATTCGAACGCAAGTTGCTGCGCGATCATGCCGCCGAGCGAGAACCCCACGACATCCATGTTTCTAACATCGAGCGCGCGGCAAAATTCGACACAGTCCCTTGTCATCGCTGCGACGGTCGAGGGCGTTTCACCACTTGAGCCCCCAACGCCAGCGTTATCCAACAGGATGACCTCCCGCTCTGCGGCGAAGGCATTCGTCACCTTTGGGTCCCAGTTATCCATGTTCGCGGCGAAGTAATTGAGCAACAGCAGGGGAAGCCCGCCGGGCCGACCAAAGCGCCGGTACGCGAACCCGACGTCTCCGACCTGAACGAACCGTGTCGGAGCGGTTTCGTGCGTATCATTGGACATCAGCTTCTCCTCGCGCGGTTTCAGCCCCCAGCTCGGCAGAGGAACGACAGAACGATATGAAGTGGCTGATATAGTTGGACACTTGCTTTCACTCCGGCCTCATACGGGCCACTACAGGGCCAAGCGGTCAGCCCATGGTCAGAACCATACGAAAGCGCGCCTTCCCAGCCATCATCTTCGCGTAGGCATCCGCCGCCTCCCCAAGCGGGACCGTCTCGATCATGGCGGACACGCCGCTCAGCGCACTGAAACGGAGCGTTTCCTCACCGGTCGCCGGGTCCCCCGTCAGGGCACCTTCGAGCTTGCGGCTCCCGAATATGAGATCCATGGCCGAGACCTCGATCGGCTCAGGCCCGACGCCAAGGACGATCGAGACACCGCCGGGACGCAACCCCTTGAAGGTCTCGGTGACCGTCTTGCCGCCGGAAGCCGTTATCAGAATGATTTTGGCGCCGCCGAGCGCCTGCAGAGCCTCGGCGGGCTCGGTAGCGGCGTTGTCGATGTAGTGGTGGGCGCCGAGCTTCTTCGCCAGTTCCGCCTTGTCGGCACCACGGGCAATCGCCGCGACCTCGAACCCCATGCGCCGGGCGTATTGCACACCCAGATGACCCAGGCCGCCAATACCGAGCACAGCGACAAGATCACCGGCCTTCGCCGGTGCGTTTCGCAGAGCGCTGAACGTCGTCAGCCCTGCACACAATAGCGGCGCCGCATCGACAGACGACAGGGAGTCTGGGATTGACACGAGCCCGCTGGCCTTGGCGATCATCACTTCGGCGTATCCGCCATCATCATGAATGCCGGCAAATTCCTGGTTCCGGCAGTTCACGAGATCGCCGTTGCGGCAGAACTCGCAATAGCCGCAAGACCCGCCGAGAAACCCGACCCCAACGCGCTGACCGGCGACCCAGCCCTGAACACCGGAACCAAGCGCATCGATCCGCCCGACGACCTCATGGCCTGGGACGCGTGGCCATTGGATCGGAAACAGAGCTTCCACTGTACCGGAATCCGAGTGACAGACTCCACACGCCTCGACGCGGATGCGCACCTTGCCGGGCCCCGGAGCCTGCAACGTCTTTTCTGTCAGCTCCAGACGGCCTTGGCTGACCGCCTGCACTGCGCGATAGGTCGATCCGACTTCCATCAATCACCTCAATTAGTCTGGCTAAGTGTCGCAGTCCTTGCGATCATGAAGAGCACAGAATCCAGCTTTCCTTGAAAGGACGCCCCCAATCGGCCGAGAAGGAAACAGGGAGTTGGGGACGCGCATCTCCGAGAGCGTCGTGGTCGCGGATAAAGGCGACGTCGTCATCTGACGAGAAGCTCAGATACTGATCACCACTTCTCGACCCACGGTCGTAGGACGACTTCAAACGCCCAAGTCGACCGATGCTGGCGGTGCAGCTGCAGATAGGTTTCCCCGATGTGGTCCGGGTCGGCCATGTTGTCGTCGACGGTGGTTCCGGCCAGCCGGTGGGCACGAGTTCCGTCCTCCTGCGTCCAGCCAACTGCAGCGTCAATCGGCACTTGTGCTACGTGGATACCTTGCGGCATCAGTTCCCTCGCCATGCTTTGCGCGAGTCCGGACTTGGCATGGCATGCCATTGCAAAGGCACCGCTCGATGGGTAGCCTTTGAGCGCTGCGCTTGCGTTCGTGAAGATGATCGTTCCTTTGGTGCCGTTCGCGTTCGGTTTGTTCTCGCGCATGAGCCTGGCCGCCTGCTGACCCACCAAGAAGGCGCTGAACGCCGAGTTTCGAAGTGTGTCGAACGCCATACTTGGGTCGGCTTCGGTAATCCCCTTTCGAAAGATGCCGGGAACCCGGCCGTCGATGTTGTGCACGACAAGCGTAGGAGCCCCGAGGTCCCGAACAACATTCTCAAACAGCAGCTCCACGGCTCCGGGCTCGCTTGCATCGCACGCGTATCGCCGCACGCCGTGCGTCTTCTCCAGGTTTTGCAGGACCGATTTGTCCGGGTTTCTAGCCGCGACGCCGACAGAGATGCCGTTATTCGCAAACAGCCTCGCACAACTGGAGCTGATTCCGGGGCCACCCCCAACGATCAGTGCCACGTCTCCTTTGGAAGGCCGATTGGCGGGTACTGTCATGCGTCGTGCTCCCATAGTCGAAAGTGAGGGCCCTGCCGCTTCCGTGCTTTCACGGCCTGCAGATGCCGGCGGTATTGGTCGGCTAAGAGGTCAATCGCTTTTCGGGAATTAGCACTCGGCGCCCGGCGACAAGGTCCGGAACGATAGCGGGTGTCAGGCCGAGACAAACAGGTCGAGACCGGCGAGCGGTCCGCCCGCTTGCTGGAGTCGTCCGCCGGTGACGAGGCCTCCGAGGTCGATGGCTGCAAAGCCGAAGCTCTCGATCAGGTCTTGCACGGCCTGCTTCGCTTCGTCGTCATCGCCGGAGACAAAAATCACGCGTGTGCCCTGGTCCTTGCTCGGCCCTTCATTGAAGTGGGCCATGCGAATGGAATTGAATGCCTTAACGATGCGCGCCCCTGGCGCGAAACCAGCCACAATCTCGCTGGCGCCGATACCGCCGAGGTCGGCAAGGACGAGCTTGGGACTGGTCTCGGCGAACGGGTTGGTGGCGTCAATGAGGACACGGCCGTTCCACTCGGGCAGGCCTTGCAAGGCCGCCTCGACGTACTTCCACGGCACGGCGAGCAGCACGTAGTCCAGACTGGCCGCATCCGCGACGGTCGCCGCCGAAGCGCCTTTGCCGAGTTCGGCGACCTTGCCGGCGAGCGCGCCGGGACCGCTCCGACTGCTCAAGACAATCTCGTGTCCCCGGGCAAGCGCCTCACGCGCAACTGCAAGCGCGACCTCACCTGCCCCGATCGTCCCGATCCTCATCGGCCGGTCCTTTCGATTTTTAGAGAAGCGTAATTCCCCACGACTCTGTTCCCTCTCCAAGAGGTCCGGCCATAGCTAGTTCTGAAAGAAAACTTTTCAAGATAATTTTCGATCGATACGCACCTCGCGTCCGCCGTTGCACTGAGGCGATATGCGGCAAAAATGGCACCCAAGCACGCTGCACGACGGTTCTCTCGGCCAGTCTAAAACGCGGTTTGTCGTTTGTCGGTTGACAGTTTTAAAATCACACCTATTATCGCTGCCATTGTTTACGCGCGAGTAAGCAGCGAGGCGTTCATGAACGGGACGACGGCTCGACAGGAAGCGGAGAAGATCCTGGCTAAGCTTGCGGAACGGATCAGCGATGTCATCAAGCCGTTCGCGCGCCAGGGCCCGGACCATCCAGCCCTAGGCCAGGGCGATGTCACCTGGGCCTATGCCGATTTGGCGGCGGTCGTCCAAAAAGGCTGACCAACTCAGCGCAGCTTATGGAGCCTGACACGTGCCCGTGAGCAATTTATTCATATAGAGGACACCTTCATGCCGATCTCAGCGACGCCCTATCGTGAGCCGCGGTTTGCGATGGTTAACGGAAGACGCATGGCTTACATCGATGAAGGAGTTGGTGACCCGATCGTCTTCCAGCATGGGAATCCCACCTCATCCTACCTTTGGCGCAACATCATGCCTCATTGCGAAGGGCTCGGGCGCTTGATCGCTTGTGATCTGATCGGGATGGGACGCTCGGACAAGCTGCCGGACTCGGGGCCTGAACGCTACAGCTACCACGAACAGAGGGACTATCTGTTCGCGCTGTGGGAACAGCTCAACCTTGGAGACAAGGTGATTGTGGTGCTCCACGATTGGGGTTCCCTTTTAGGTTTCGATTGGACGCGCCAACACCCCGATCGAGTACAGGGAATCGCCTACATGGAGGCGATCGTTCAGCCCATAACCTGGGCGGATTTCCCTGAAGATGCGCGATCCATCTTCCAGGGATTTCGTAGCAACGACGGCGAGATGATGGTGCTGGAAAAGAATCTCTTCGTTGAGAGCGTCTTGCCGGGAGCCACATTGCGCAAGTTGAGCGACAAGGAGATGGCAGCGTATCGCGCTCCCTTCGTCAACGCAGGTGAGGATCGTCGCCCAACGCTCACGTGGCCACGCCAAATTCCCATCGAGGGCGAGCCACCGGAAGTAGGCCGAGTGGCCACTGATTGTGGTAGGTGGCTGGCCGAGAGTCGAATTCCTAAACTTTTTATCAACGCAGAACCGGGTGCGCTATTGACTGGCCGCCAGCGTGAATTTTGCCGGACCTGGCGCAATCAGACCGAAGTGACTGTGGAGGGAATCCATTACGTTCAGGAGGATAGCCCCGACAAGATCGGTGAAGCTTTGGCAGCGTTCGTGCGCTCTCTAAGGAACCTCTGACGAATGAAGAAAGTGAATCGTCAAGTGTTTCGCTTTCAGTGAGGGGAGCGAGAGAGAGTGGGCTGGCTCAAGAAGCTCGCGATAATAGGAGGCAGACTTGGAATACGGAAATGCAACCGCCGCGGTGATCGGTGCCGGTGATTTCATCGGCGCCGCGATTGCGAAGAAATTTGCGTCCGAGGGGTTCACGATATTCGCAGGGCGTCGCAAGGGCGAAAAACTTGCGCCGCTGGTTGCCGAGATCGAGGCTGCCGGCGGGCGGGTCACCGGCCGCTCGCTCGATGCCCGCAAGGAGGAAGAGATCGCGGCGTTCCTTCAGGACGCCGATGCAACCGCGCCGCTCGAAGTGTGCATTTTCAACATTGGGGCCAATGTCAATTTCCCGCTGCTCGAGACCACCGAGCGGGTGTTCCGCAAGGTCTGGGAGATGGCTTGTTACGCGGGCTTCCTCGCCGGTCGCGAGGCGGCGCGCCTAATGCTTCCGCGCGGCCGAGGTAATATTTTCTTCACCGGGGCGACTGCCGGCATGCGCGGCGGGGTCGGCTATGCCGCCTTCGCCAGCGCCAAGTTCGGTTTGCGTGCGGTGGCGCAGAGTGCGGCGCGCGAGCTCGGCCCCAAGAACATCCATGTCGCCCATCTGGTCATCGACGCCGGCGTCGATACCACGTGGGTGCGCGAACGGATCAAAGAGCGGGAGGGCGAGGCGGCGCTCACCAATCTCGATCCCGGCAGGCTGATGCGGCCGGCCTCGGTCGCCGAGGCCTATTGGCAGATTTATCAGGAGCCGTGCGACGCCTGGTCGTTCGAGCGCGAGATCCGGCCCTTTGCAGAGAAATGGTGAAGCCATGCCCAAACTCGAGTTTCACTTCGATTTCGGCAGCCCCAACGCCTATCTGGCGCATCTGGTGATCCCGGAGATCGAGCAGCAGACCGGGGCGAAATTCGAGTATGTGCCGGTGCTATTGGGTGGGATCTACAAACTGACCGGCAATCGGTCCCCGGCAGAGAGCCTCGCCGGCGTCAAGAACAAGCCCGACTACGAGCGCCTCGAGACGGCGCGCTTCATCAAGCGCCACAGGATCACGCGCTTCCGGCAGAACCCGTTCTTTCCGGTCAACACTTTGACCATCATGCGCGGCGCCATTGCGGCGCAGAGACTGGGGCTGTTCGAGCGCTATGTCGACGAGATCTACCGGCATATGTGGTCTGAGCCCAAAAAGCTCGACGATCCGGCGGTATTGCGGGCCGCCTTGCTCGAGTCTGGATTCGACGCCAAGCGCTTCGCGGCACTGGTCCAGGATGCCGACGTCAAGGCACGGCTGCTCAACAACACGGAGCGCTCGGTCGAGCGCGGCACTTTCGGCTCGCCCACCTTCTTCGTCGGCGACGAGATCTTTTTCGGTAAGGACCGGCTGCGCGATGTCGAAGAAATGATCCTGGTGACGCGCTAGCCGGCGACCAGACAAATCGCGACCACTAAACCATGGCTCAAAACATGGATGTGATGCTGAAGCGGTTTGAGCAGCCCGATGAAGTCCGGACCTTCGAAAAGGGCAAGTTCGAGATTGTTCGGATAGGCGGTATGACGATCGGCCGCGCGACCTATGAGCCAGGCTGGAGATGGTCGCTGCATGTCGGCTCTGCGACCGGCACGTCGAGCTGCTCCGTCGAGCATGTCGGCATCGTCGTCTCTGGTTGCGCGACTGCTGCGATGGACAACGGCGCCGTCACAGAGATGCGTCCGGGAGACGTTTTCCACATCGCACCCGGACACGACAGCTGGGTGGTCGGCGACGAGCCCTACGTCTCCCTCCATTTTCTCGGCGCAGACCACTACGCCGACCAACCCTAAAGGGAGATCGAAGCAATGAAAGAGCTAGTACAAGAGCGCATCGAGCGCGAGATCCGCGAGCACGACGTCGTGCTGTTCATGAAGGGCACGCCGGTCTTCCCGCAATGCGGTTTTTCCAGGCTGGTGGTCCTGGTGCTGAGCCATTTGGGTGTCAAGTTCAAGGGTATCGACGTGCTGAGCGAGCCGGCGCTCCGCCAAGGGATAAAGGCGTTCTCGGACTGGCCGACCGTCCCGCAGCTCTATATCAAAGGCGAATTTGTCGGCGGTTGCGACATTGTCCGTGAGATGTATGAGACGGGGGAACTAGCCCAGTTGCTGGCGGCCCGCCAGATAAGGATGGCTGCTGTCACGCCCTGATGCGCCGCAACGCGAGCCAGGGCGTTGCCTTACCCTCTATAGTTTGAATACTGAACCTTCGTGCGCTATATGATGATTGGAGGGACCGAACAGACACTGTTGGAAGAAGGAATGCGTTGGAACGAGCTTAGCGAAGAAAATTGCTCCATGGCACGCACGGTCTCGGTGATCGGCGACCGTTGGACCCTGCTGATTTTACGGGACTGCTTTCTGCGCGTGCGGCGTTTCGAGGACTTCCAGGAGCGTCTCGGCATCACTCGGCCGATCCTTGCCAGTCGCCTCAAAAAGCTCGTCGACGAGTTTGTTCTGGTCAAGGTGCCCTACCAGCAGCGGCCGGTGCGCTATGAGTATCGCCTGACGCAGAAAGGGATCGACCTCTACCCGATCGTCATGTCGATCGTGCACTGGGGCGATGTCTACATGGCCGGGAAGAAAGGGCGCCCGTTGCTGCACACGCACGATCTCTGCGGCAAGGATTTCGACCCAGTGATGGTGTGCTCCGAATGCGGCGAGCCCCTTGTGGCAAAAGAGGTCCATGTCCATCGCGGCCCGGGAGCCAAAAACTCGCGACATCTGCCGCTTGATAGCGATCTCTCGGGTGTTCGCCGTGTCGCGAAGGAGAAGGCGGCAAGCTGAGGCGACTATGCCGCCCGCGGCCTGTTGGCTGCGACGCTGGCGTGGTAGGCTGGCCGAGAGGTGATCCTCTCCATATAGCTGAGACACGCCGCGGTAACCGGCACCCGGTAGTTCACCGCCCAGGTCAGGCACGTGGTCAGTAGCATGTCGGCGGTGCTGAAGCGCTTGCCGACCAGAAAAGGCCGCCCGTCCTGCAGCGCGTGCTCGGCATGACGCAGCTGCGCCGCGAAGTAGTCGGCGGCGCTTTCCAGTGCGGCCGGGGCTTCGCCATAAATGTGCTTCAGGTCACCGTGCCGGCGCATCACATAAAGGCTCGCCGCGTCTAGCTCGGTCGCCGCGTAGAAACACCATTCGAGCCAAGTCGCGTGGTCTCGCGGATCGGATGGGATCAGCGCGTTCTCAGGGGTGCCGTAAGTATTGGAGAGATAGGCGGCAATCGCCGGACTCTCGGCGATTTTGAAATCTCCGTCCTGCAGCAGCGGGACCTTCTGCCGCGGATTGAGCTTGGTGTACTCAAGCGTTTTGGTCTCGCCGGTGCGGGGGAGGATCGGTCGGCATTCGTAGTCGAGGCCGAGCTCGTGCAAAGCCCAATGGGCACGCAGGGTTCGGCTGGTCCCGACGCCCCACAGCACCAGCCGCCGCGGCGGTCGGTCGCTCATCGCTACCACCGCTCGATATAGGGACGGAGGTCGAGCTCGTGTGTCCAGCCGTCCCGCGACTGGTTGTGCAATGCCCAATAAGCTTCGGCGACGGAGCTGGTCTGGATCAGGCTGTCCGGAGCAAGATCGGGCATTGTCCCAGTGGCGGCGCTGAGCCGCCTGTGAATCGCCTCGCTGTCGATCGCACCATCTATGATCAGATGGACAACATGAATATTCTTTGGTGCGAGCTCGCGCGCCATGGATTGTGCGAGCGCGCGCAGGCCGAATTTGGCGGCCGCAAACGCGGCAAAGCCAGCGCCGCCGCGAACACTGGCGGTGGCGCCCGTGAACAGGATGGTGCCGCGGCCGCGCGGCACCATGTAGCGCGCCGCCTCGCGGCCGGTCAGGAAACCGCCATAACAGGCGAGCTCCCACGCTTTAAAGAACAGTCTGCTACTCGTTTCGACCAGCGGCGCCTTGACGTTGGCGCCGGCGTTGAAGAGGCAGACTTCGACCGGTCCCAGCTCTGCCTCCACCTGGGCGAACAGCGCCTGAACTGCCTCTTCGTTGCGAACATCGGTGCTGACGGCGTGCGCCGCACCGCCCGACGCCACGATCTCCTGCACGACGCCGCGAGACTTCTCGGCATCGCGCCGTGCCACGCAGACGCAGTAACCCCCGGTGGCGAACCGCCGCGCCACTGCGGCGCCGATCGCGTCTCCGGCGCCAACCAGCAAGGCCGCTCCCTTCTTCTCGCCTTCGGTCATTCTCGCATTCCTGCGATACGTTTTAAAACCACACTCATATTATCGTTCTCTCCGCGGAAGCAAGGGTCTTCAGAGATGCACGCTACCTAATTCTTGTGACTTAAACTCTCGACAATGGTCTTGCGGCTGAGGCTTAAACGCCGATATAGGTTCTGGAAACAAACCGATGGTGCGCCTACATGCCGGGTCCGTTGGCGGGAATCAATGTGCTCGATCTGACAAGCGTCGTCTCGGGGCCATTGGCGACGATGTTTCTCGCTGATCAAGGCGCCGATGTGATCAAGATCGAGCCGCTCGGCGGCGACATCACCCGCCGCAGCCGGCAATCGGTAAGCGGCTCGGGAGAGTTCTCGGCACTGTTCGTCTCCACGAACCGTGGCAAGCGCTCGCTGTCGCTCGACCTTAAGCGCCCGGAGGCCGCAAGGATCATGCGCAAGCTGGCCGCCAGTGCCGATGTGCTGGTGCAAAACTTCCGGCCAGGCACGATGGAACGCCTCGGCCTCGGCGAGCCGACACTGCGCACCTCCAACCCGCGCCTGATCTACGTTTCGATCAGCGGTGTCGGCGAGAGCGGACCCTATGCCGGAAAGCGGGTTTACGACCCGATCATCCAGGGGCTATCGGGCTTTGCCGATATTCAGTCGGACCCCAAGACCCGCCGGCCGCGGATGATCCGCACGATCGTCGCCGACAAGACCACCGCCATCTTTGCCGCGCAGGCGGTGACAGCCGCGCTCTTCGCCCGTGAGCGCACTGGCGAGGGCCAGCACGTTCGGCTCGCGATGCTCGACACGATGATCAGCTATCTCTGGCCGGAGGCGATGACGCAATACACGGTGGTCGGGCGGGAGGCGAGCACCGCCGACCCGGTCTCACGCCCCGACCTCATATTCGAGACGACCGACGGCTACATCACCGTCGGCACGATCTCGGATTCGGAGTGGCGGGGCTTTTGCGCCGCGGCAGAGCGACGGGACCTTGCGGAGGATCCCCGGTTCAACACACCTGGTGGCCGGGCGATTAATGCCACGGAACGCATTCTGCTGATGGCAGAGATCATCAAGGGGCGCTCGACCGCGGATTGGCTGCAGCGGCTCGATGCCAACGATGTGCCGTCAGCGCCGGTATTGCGTCGCAGTGAGGTGATCGCCAACGAGCAGGTATTGGCGCGCGAGTTGATCGCCGAGTTCGACCATCCGGATATCGGTCTCGTCCGCCAGCCGAAACCCGCGGCTCGTTTCGATCACACCCCGGCCGAAATTCGTGGGCCCGCGCCGCGCATCGGAGAGCACAGCGCAGTCATTCTGGCAGAACTGGGGCTCGAGGCGGCCGAGATCGAGCGGCTAGCGGCCGACAAGATCGTCCGTTTGCTAAAGAGGTAGTTCCGTCGGGTGGACCAGGCGATTGAGAAGATGGCCGGGTGATCCGAGCGATCGCCGCTGCCGTAACTTGGGACTAGGCCGCGGATGCGGCAGGGCCGATCGTCTTCGATTGCATCGCGTGGAGTTGGCCTTGATACAGAAGTAGATACGCCTATCTTGGCGCGTATACTTTCTTTTGTCCTCCTAGCGCGCGCTGCCAACTGCAGAGCCCGTCGGCAATGACGCGAGCTAACGCTACGTTGAATACTTTACTGCCAACATCCGCAACCCGCGCACACGCTGGGCTTATGCTCGGGCGCGCGCCAAAGCCCTTCGATGGGGTCGGGTTACCCGATCGGGACCCGAATTGACCTGCCCCTGTCGATGCCCGCGCCGCTCGCCCAGGCCGGCACGACGTCGCCGCGCCGCATGATGCCGATATAATAGATGCGCGAGTCGTGCGTCCGCTGGGGCGCGCAGCCATCGACAAAGACGATCGCGAGCCCCGCCGTCTCGACCATCTCGCGAAAGGTCTCGGCCGTGGAGCCTAGATTGTTTTCCTGCAGCACTATGATCCCGCCCGGGCGCAGAAAGCGGCCGATCGTGGCGAAGAACTCGCGATGAACGTGCCAGCCCCTGTCGTGTGCCCGCAAATGGTACGCCCCGTTGTCGAAGAACGGCGGGTTGCCGACGACGAGATCCCACTGCTCCTCGATGGGGATCGCCGACAAATTATCGGAATGATAGAGGGTGACGCTCCCGCCCAATCCGTTAGCCGCGATCGTGCGCCGGCACGCCGTCACCGCCATCGGGTTAATATCCGCCAGGCAGAGCGTCTCGCACAGCCCGTGGCCCAGCATCGAGAAACCGATGAAAGCCGGGCCGGCGCACCATTCGAACACGCGCGCCTGCCTGGGCATGCCACGTTCCCGCAGAAAGGGGATCACCTCCTGGCCGAACGAGCTGCCACCGCCGTCGAGCCAGTCCTTGTAATGCACGCGGATGCCGCCATAGAGCGCGACGCGCCACGGCTCGAAGCGGCTGCGCAGCCAGCTCTTGAAGCGCCGGCGGACCCGCGAAAAGGAATTGTCTTTCTTTCCCAGGGTGCACCGCCAAGTCTCATTTCGAGGATTTGCGCGTAGGATTCGTCAATACCCAGGGAAAATCAAGTAACACCTATCCCAAATGTAATGGCGATGGAGCAACGTTGTCACCAAAGACCGCGCACTGGAACCGAGATAGGCCTCTATTCACAATCTTGTGGTATCTCGGCTGTCAGCAGACCGGTTGGTATTCTGCAAGGTAATCGGTGGGGGAGCCCAAGGAATGATGTGGTGCACCGCCGGCTTACCGACTTGCAACACCTGGTGACACTGCAAACGCGCCGGCCGGCTCCTCTCGGAGTCGAGCCAGCGCTCTTATTTATTCCGGTGTCAGACCGCGGCGCGCTGCGCCGTCTCCGTCGACTGCGTGGCGTAGAGCTTCCCGTCCCGCTGTTCGATGCGGCCAGCTCGCTTATGCCGGGCAATGACGACGCCCACATGGTTCGGGCGAGCCCCCTTGCATGCAGCGGCGATTTCCTGCTGCGTCTTGCCGTTTGCCAAGGCGAGCACCTGATCGCCGAGGGTCGGCGAGGTGCGCTTGCCGCCAGCAGGTGTTGCGGTCGCAGTGCGCAGGCGCCCGCGTGGTCGCGCTGGCGCGGGCGCCTTCGTTGCTGTGGTCGGTGTCCTGGCTGAGGCCGTCTTTTTTGCTGGCGCGCCTTTGCTGTAGCGTGCGAGCACCCGCTCGGTCGCCGCCAGTTCGCCGAGCTGGCCAGTGAGCTTCTCGCGCTGCGCATCGACACGCGCGAGCGCCTCGCTGACCCGCTGCTTCTCTCTGGTGATCTCATCCAATGTCGACATTCTTTACCTTCGGGACAGAGTGTAGGTTGACCGGGATTGATCAATCTTTTTGGCGTCTATCACTACGATGCACACAGTGCAACAGCAGAATGCCGTAATTGATTGGATCAACAATCTGTCGTCGGGAAGTACGCCTCCCAGAGTGCGGTCGGTTCTAACCCGTGAAGTCGTGTTCGATGCCGTCGGTCTGGTTTGCTTCGATGCAAAGGCGGTGCCGTGCGCGTGCTGAAGGCATTGGCAAGAGCACATCTAAAGAGAGCAATGGAGCGAACAGAAACACGCCCAGATTATACGCCGCGTCTGCATCGCGGCCAATCCACCAGCGGGAACGATAAAATTAAAAGCAATTATCAGACGTGCCCGGCAGTCCCAAGCATGTCGTAACGAATCCAGCACGCCTGGACTCGGTCCAGCGCTGGCATCCGGTCGCCATAAACCGGCCCAATGTGTCGCGGTTGCCGCCGGCGAACAATGACACAGCGTGGGGCTCGTCATCGGCGGGCCTGCCGATAAGGGTGGGACCTCATGCGCTGCCAGAGCTTGTGCCGGTGAGATCGGATCCATGGGCGGCGCGGCCGGGTGCGGAGGGGTGAGCCATAAGAAACCGACGCCAAAGAAAACCCCACGGTAGCCGCTGCGACGGCGCCAAGAGAAGCGAGGTAGAGCAGGGGTCGAAAGTCATCCCTGGGCACAGTGGTCATCTTTGGAACCCCTGTCCGATCGTCCGTTGATTATCTGCAGATGAGAACGCTGTGAGCGGGAATTAGTTAACGTCACGCCTTAGTTGATTTCCGCCGAGCCGCTTTTTTTTGCGCGAGCCGGACCTTCCTCCATGGTGGGTTTCGGGTGCGGTATGGGGCGGTGTATCTCGGCTGCCGGCTTGTCCTCCGGGCGAACCGCACAAGAGAGCGGAACTGCAACCCCAATTATTCGTTAGCTCAGCACTACGGGAGCGAGACCTCTTGAGGCGATGATCGGCGTCCCTGAGGTTTCCGTTCCGAGATGTGTAGAGATGGGAACGAGAAAGCAAGCAACCGTTGCCGGCGTGATCGGGGCGGGATTGATCTACGCGCTGGCGGCTTCTGCGGATCCGTATAATCCCGCCGAGCGCGCGCTCGGCGGCGGGCTGCTTGGCGCCGGCACCGGTGCTGTAATCGGGGCTATCTCTGGCGGCGGGCGTGGTGCTGCCATCGGTGCGGCGGTCGGAGGCGGTTTAGGAGCCGTGGCCGGTGCTGCTACAACACCACCGCGCCCTCACCACCACTATCACCACCGCGTTGTCCATCGGTCCTACTGAGGCGGACGGCGTTTCCGGTACCATCGCCCACCAGATCACTTCCGGGTACTGACGAGGTACCCGTATTGCTGGGTCTTGCAGACGCAAGATACGCCTGATAATCGAGCGGGTCGATCCACAGCAAGGCCTGGTTCGCAAGCGCAAAGCGGCGAAAGGCAGATTGCGCGCAAGACAGCCGCGGGTCTCCCGCAGCCTCGGGGTGGTCACGACATGCACCATCGCAAAGACGAAACCCCGACCCGAACGGCTGGGGCTTCTGACTGCATGAGCTATGGATTACCCCAGCCCCCGCGAGAATGCTCAACGGCAAGGTGAAGGCCAAGGAGGCAGGCGGAACAAGTCACGAGTCGGAGATCCTACGGGCTGGTCGATCTGTATCGGCATCACCTGATTGCGCGAAATCTGCGATTGGCATCGAGCATCCCGGGCGCATTCGGGGCTTCTAGTATGATGACGCGTAGAGCGATTCAATCGATTGGGGCGAGGTGATTTGCGTTCAAATGCGCCTGAGCGCTTTTATTTTCCGCAACCCTCGCCTCGCCGCAAACCATCTTCATCGGACATATGCGAGACTTGGCTGACAATCCGGAGGATTTCGAATCGAGTGTCGATCCCGTTGAACTCGTCAGCCATTAATGACGCGCGCGAACGATAATTCGGTCTGTCGAGCACGGTCCGAACGGCTTCGCGCAACGCCCGTGGCGTCGGCTCGTTGGTCGCAAGATCGATCCCGACGCCAGACCACGCGACACGCGCGTTCACATCGGCTTTGTCTTCAGTCAACCCTGCGGTGACAAGGGGAATTCCAAAGCTCATAGCCTGATTGACACTGCCATAGCCGCCGTTGGTGACAAACACGTCGACCTTCGGCAGCACCCATTCGAACGGCAAATAGCTGGCCAGGCGCGCATTGCTGGGAATTGGGCCAGGTATGGCGTCGATTGGGCGGGCCGCCTGCGGTGACGACCACGAGCAGATCAGGCTCGTTAGTGAGTGCCGCCAGCGTCGGAGCGATCAAGAGGCCGAAATTGTGATTTGCCAGCGTTCCTTGCGTGACCAGGACAACCTTGCGGGAGCCGTCCAATTCATGCGCCCAGGCCGGAAGCGGGGCTTGATTCGGAATGATCGGAAGGGCACCGATGAAATGCACCGAGGGCGGGATGTCGCGTGGAAACTCGAAACTCGGAACCGTCAACTGCATATAGGCATCTGCAAGTTCTACGACGGAATCGAACAGAGTCATCGACGACGGCCCAACGCCCAAACTCTTCAACAACCGATTTAAGCGACGGGCCAAAGGCTGATTGACAACCCCGTCATGTTCTTGAGAGATGGCCGCGTATTCGTTGCGCTGCGCCTGGGTGGTTGCGGGCGGCAAGCCAGCAAAAAGTGGCGCTCCGTCTTCACGGCGCCAGTGCAAGATCGATCTACCGCAAAGCACGATGGGGGGCCGTTTCGAGCGCGGTCCCAGCAGCATCGGCAGCACGCCGAAAATCATATCGTCGCCGACGATCACGTCGGCCGGGAAGTCCCGCAGAACCTGCAGCAGGCCCTTGTGCTGAGCGGGGATGGTGTCGACGAACAGACGCTCTATCGCGACGCGCAACCATCGCGGCCCCGGAGGTATGTTTTTCAGTTCGGGAACCACTGACAGGATGTCTCGCAGATCGAAATCCGCACCCGCGGGAAAGGGGCGGAATTCTGCCCCGATGCCTTCGATGCGCTCGCGCAATGCGCTGCCGGATAAGCCGACGACTTCGTGGCCTTCGGCGATCAAGATGCGCCCAATCGTAAGCAGCGGATTGAGATGGCCCGTCGCCGGCGTCGAAGCAATGAGAATTTTCACGCGATCCCTCGCACTCTGATTTTCGAAAAAGCGCAGCCCCAGCCACCTTGTCCGGAGCGCAGTCCGGCTGATTGGTTCGAGCAGAGAAGAAGCTGGAGGGTCGCGGTTACGACTCGACTTCGGACCGGCGCGAAATGGCTACAGTTGCAATGCGCAATCGTTTTGCGAGGCACAAGGTGCGGACCCAACGGTCAAGGGACGGCGCCACCCTAAGGGGTGGCAAAATCGGAATGGCCGAGATCAAATCGGAATCAGTGGCCGACTTACTCCGGAATCAGCAGGTCCGCTTTACCGGTTCTGTTCTGCGCCCGCGTGATGACGCGTTAATCTTTAATTGGCTCGCCAACCAGCACAAACGGGGCCCAGGCGGCGGGATGCGCATAAGAAGGGGTCGGGATCGTCCAAATTGCTAGTTAGGCTTTACGTAAAAGCCTCTGCCTTAGACGTAGCGGGACTATCCCTCTGACGCCTCAACACATCTGGAGCGCTGCAGTATGCGAGCATTCTGCCAAATGCTCCGAGGGAGCTGGCCCCTTAGCATAGCTCGCAGATGCCGGCCGATGCCGCGATCGAGGACGAGCCATCGCTCCGCCGCACAAAAGCTAATTTCCGCGTTGAGATTGCTCCGACTACCGCGGCAGCGGGTTGCCCTTGGTCTCGCGGCCGAGCAGCATTGCGACAATGCTTAAGAGCGCGAAGCAGGTCATGAAGGCGGTCACCCTGTTGAAGCTGCCGCCAAAGGCGCCGACCAGGAGCCCTGCGACGAGCGGGCCAAAGCTGGTGATGATGCGGGCGCTGCCGGTACAGAACCCGACAGCGGTCGAACGGATATGGGTCGGAAACAGCTCCGGCAGGTAGACCGCATAACCCGAGAATACGCCAAAGACGAAGAAGCCGAAGATCGGCAGAACGACCGGATACCATGGCTCGTAGGCGGGAAGTGCCAAATAGAGGATGAGGCCAAAGACGATCGTCCCGGCGCTATACAGGATCACGGTCAGCCGCCGGCCAATGGAATCGGCGAGGAAGCCGAAGGCGATGTAGCCGCAGATGCCGCCGAGGCTCCACAGCATGATGCCGCGGCTGACAAAGGGTACCGCGGCGGTGGCGTCGGCGGCGCCGCTCTTCTGCGCCATCAGGGAGAGGATCGTTGGCAGCCAGATATTGGTGGTCCAGATCGCCAGCAGCGAGCCCAGGCCGAACAGCATTCCGACCATCGTGTTGTAGCGGTGCTCCTTCGAGAACAGTTGCAGCGGCACGAAGCGCATGAACTCGCGGTCGCCGGCTTCGCGGCGTGTGCCCCCGGCGACGGCGCGACGGCGTTGCCGGACATGGTCGAAGCGTTCCGGCTCCAGCATCCGGCCCCGCATGATCGCGAGAATGATTGCCGGCACGACGCCGATGAAAAACACATACCGCCAGCCATAGCCGCCGACGAGCCCATAGGCCCACGCGCCGATGAAGGTGCCGATCGCGCCGCCAGTCATCATAATCGCGGCGATCTTCGCCCGGTGCGTCTCAGCGAGCGTCTCGGCAAGCAGCGGGATCCCGACCATCAGTTCCGCCCCGGTGCCGAGACCAGCGATAAAGCGGTAGATGGCAAAGTCGAGAACGCCCAGCGAGAGCCCTTGCAGCGCAGTGAACACGCTGTAGATCGCAATACTGAAGGCGAGCGTGCGCACTCGGCCGATATAGTCGGCGAGGATGCCGAATAGAAAGCCGCCGAAAGCCCAACCCAAGAGCCCCGCCATGCTGAGCAAGCCACCGTACTTTCCGATATCCGCCATTGACGGGTTGCCGCCCAACAATTCGGTCATCGCCGGGCGTAGGACGAGCGAATAGAGCCCAAAATCGGCTGCGTCGAGCGTCCAACCGAGCCACACGACGAGAAAAACGAGCCATTGATACCGGCTGACGGCCCGCAACCCGCCCAGTTGCGCGACGGCTACCCCACCTGTGTCCATCGGGCGCCTTCCTTCTGATTACATTAGTCTATCCGCTGCGCGGCACGTACTATTTCGGGTCGTGGCGGGTCAAGGACTATTCGCTCACGCCTCACTCCCAGCTACAGGAAGAAAGGCTCGGCTGTCGCCGGGATTGTGCGAGTGGATGGACCTAAAAAGGGACGGACCGGCCATGCGCTGCTTCGCGCCTCGCCGCTCCCTTTGACCGGTATTGCATCGGAGCGAGCAATCGCAGGCGGCGCACCCGCCCGACTTCGCGCCGGTATGGCTATGGAGCAAACCTGTTCCGCTCGCAGCAAAGCGGTCCAAGAGAGGGCGGCCGTCGCGGCTTATATCGACGACTGCCCAGTTCGAGGGGCGCACGCTCAAGGAGGCGAGGTATGTCGCTACCACTGGCCGAGCAGCAAGAGCAATGGCAGCCGATAGGCTGCGATAATTCGTCGATCATCCGGCATCCGTCGAGCCCGGCGGCGGCCGGCGAGGCGCTCGAATTCGGCCGCTTCCGCGTGCTGCTCCGCCAGCGGCAGCTGCTCGCCGACGGTGTACCGGTCGAGATGGGGACGCGCGCCTTCGATCTCCTCTTGGTCCTGCTGGAGGCCGATGGATCGCTGGTGACCAAAGATGAGCTTCAAAGCCGTGTTTGGCCGGGCATCGTTGTCGCGGAGGAGAATTTGAAGGTTCAGATTTCTGCGTTGCGCAAGGCGCTCGGCGAGGACCGCGAGCTTATCCGAACCGAATTCGGCCGCGGCTATCGGTTCACCGCTGTAGTCTGCCCGATCGCGTCTTGGAGTGCCTCTCAGCAGCGATCGGTTCGTCCGAGGCAACGGTCCCGCCGAAGCCCGCTTCACCAGCAGAACCTTTGGCGATCTGCTCACATGTGGTGCGCTTCAAGGCAGAGTCGCTAGCGTTGCGACCAGCGAAACTGGCCGGGGGTCCTGCCGAGCATCTGACGAAAATGACGCGCGAAGTGACTTTGGTCCGAGAAACCTGCGGCCAACGCGATCTCGGACAGCGAGAGTTCGGTGCGGGCCAGCATCTCCTGCGCCCGTTCGACACGTCGCTGCACAAGATAGTGATGCGGAGTCACTCCTGCGGATTGCTTGAATGCCCGTGCGAAATGATAGAGCGATAATCCCGCAATAGCAGCCAGAGCCGCGAGATCGATGCTCTCGCTGATATGTGTTTCGACATATTCGCGCACGCGGCGCATTGCGCCCGGCGGCAGACCGCCGCGTGCTGGCGGGCTGGGCATTAGCTGCCTGATACTGGCGAGCAAGTCCAAACGTGGGCGTGTGTGGAGAGCAACGCTCGTTGCGTTTTGCCAAGCGCCCGAAACCCTCTCGGGCGGTGTCACCAGCGCAGGCCAAGTCTCGTCGCTACCGGCTATGACCAGTCGCGCTGGGATGTCGGCGGTGTCTTTGTGCCGAAAGAGCGAGGGATCTCGTTCAAATATGCTCCAAAGGCTAGCACCCGCTCGTAGCCCTCTATCGTCGAGCAAGAGGGATGTCCGCGCGGCTCGGTTTGCGCCGACGACGCGCTGGTTGCCGTCAGCAGCCAGTAGCAGGCCAGGGGCGCCATCTTCTGGAGGCGCAACCGCCACTATCCACGCTTGACGGTATTCTTCTCGAAAAAATCGCTCTTCTATGACGCGCGCGGACGCCAGCGTGAGAGCTCCAGTCAACGCGTGCGCTCGTTCCGACTGATCGGGGTCGATCGCAGAGACGTCCAAGACCGCCATCAATCTCCCATCAGCGTCAAAGATAGGCGCTGCGGAGCAACTTAGATTTATGTGTCGCGATCGATAATGCTGGCCTCTGTGCACCGTGACAGGCCGCTCTTCGACGATGCAGGTGCCAATGCCATTCGTGCCTTCGATGGCCTCGGACCAAACCCCACCGAGCCAGGTCCCCCAATATTTAAATTGGCTCGCATCGGCATCCTCGCCGCGGTGCTCAACGGCGGTGCCAGCGGTGTCGCACAGTAGCAGTGTGTATCCCGCTTCGCGAACCACCTTGTAGAGTCGGTTGATCTCCTCCTGCGCACTGTGAACGAGGCTGTCGAGCGGTTCACGAAGCTCCTTTAGTTCTCCGGAAGTGAGAATACGCGGCGCTTCGGTACTATCGGGATTGATGCCGTGCTTGTTCGCCGATCGCTGCCAGGAAGTTGCTACCTCATCGATGCCTAGTTCGGGTGCTTGCCCCTGCGCGACGAGATAAACCTGTTCGGTATGCCGCGCGGGCATGTCGATCAGAGTTACAGGCCGAGCTAAGCTCCCCATCGTCCTACCGGATTTTAACTGCTCTTACTATTTTTATAACGTTCAGGTTGTAATTTATACGGTAAAGCGTCGAAACCTGGTCTCGTTGCAAGATACGATAATCGTCACTGATAGCCCGAAGCGTTGGCGAAGTTCGTTATCGAACACAGCGGCACGCGCAAGGTTCCTCGCATCGCATATAATAGCATCTCGACGAATGTCGAGGAGCTAAGCCCGCGTTATTTGGTCCGCGCTCCCTGGAGGAAGAACACAGCGCGATTGTTATCTCTTGCCGAAATAGGTCAGAGGCGGGGCAGTTCGGGTCGAGGCGGTTTCGGGCCCAAGGCCGCATCTGTCCCGTTGCGGCCCCGTCCCAGAATTGCGTGGTGTTGAAGAGGGCATTTGGAACGGTCGGCGCGTTCCGCTCACCGACGCGGCCTTGAATATCGACCGAGGTAGGCCTCCCGTCCGTGAATGAGCGCGCGGGATCATGGCAGGTGCTGCAGGCCACCGTCCGATCGGCAGATAACCGGCCGCCGCTTCCTTCGGGTCAGTTGCCGTCTGCGAACGTGCTGGTTCGCTTAGGACCTCTAGAACCACACCTAGTGCGCCGGCCGCTATTGACACCAGGAAGCCGAACCACCTTCGCCTTAGCGCCCTTTTGCCAGATACCATTTGGTAGACAATTGGCTGGAAATCTCAGAGGCCAAGATCGCCGAGCGACGGGTGATTGTCGGGGCGTCGGCCGAGCGGCCAGTGATATTTGCGCTCGTTCTCCGTGATCGGCAGATCATTGATGCTGGCGATACGCAGACGCATCAGCCCGCACTCATCGAATTCCCAGTTTTCATTGCCGTAGCTGCGAAACCAGGTGCCGCTGTCGTCATGCCACTCATAGGCGAACCGCACGGCGATACGGTTGTCGTGAAAGGCCCAGACTTCCTTGATCAGGCGGTAATCGAGTTCGTGGTTCCATTTGCGGGTCAGGAAGGCTTCGATCGCTTCGCGACCCGTGAGGAACTCGGCGCGGTTCCGCCAACGGCTGTCGACGGTGTAGGCGAGCGCGACCCGGGCGGGATCGCGCGTGTTCCAAGCGTCTTCGGCCATCCGCGCCTTTTCGGCAGCTGTTTCCCCGGTGAAAGGTGGAAGCGGCGGATGGCTCACGGGCTTTACTCCTTCGCGCACGTCATTTCGGGGCGGTAACGGGACGTCCTTTATCAGGCGGCGCGTCTCAGGAGCGCCATATTCGGGATTGGAACCACATTGGTTTCGATTGGCAGCCCCAATCTCTCCCAAACTCCGTGCAGAGCATTCGCAAGCGCATCGATCAGCCGATCGTTATGGAACGGCGTTGGAGTAATGCGGAGCCGCTCCGTGCCCTTCGGCACCGTTGGATAGTTGATCGGCTGGACGTAGACGGAAAACTTCTCCAGGAGCAGCGTTGACGCCTCCCGGCAAAGCGCCGGATCGCCGACCGGCACCGGAATGATATGCGATTGCGACGGCATCATCGGAATTCCGGCTTTGCGCAGCGCGCGGCGCGTCTTGTCGACCTGCAGCCGATGAGCGACCCGCTCCGCCACCGAGTTCTTTATATGTCGAATGCTTTGCGCCGCCGCCGCCGCCACTGCCGGCGGCATCGCCGTCGTAAAGATGAAGCTCGGGGCCGCGGAGCGGATCGCATCGCAGATTATGGCGTCAGCCGCGATGTAGCCACCGACCACGCCGAAACCTTTCGCTAGGGTTCCGTCGATTACGTCGACCCGGTCCATGACCCCATCGCGCTCGGCAATACCGGCACCGCGCCGACCGTAAAGGCCCACCGCATGAACTTCGTCGAGATAGGTGAGCGCGCCGTGCTTAGCCGCGAGATCGCAGATCCGGCCGATCGGGGCGATATCACCGTCCATCGAGTAGAGCGACTCAAATGCGATGACCTTGGGGCGACTGCGCTCTGTTTGTTGAAGCAGCTCTTCGAGGTGGCCTAGATCATTGTGCCGGAAGATTCGCTTTTCCGCGCCGCTCGCCCTGATCCCGGCGATCATCGAAGCGTGGTTTTTCTCATCCGATAGAACGAGGCAATTCGGCAACAACCGGCCGATCGTGCCAAGCGCCGCCTCATTGGACACGTAGCCGGAGCTAAAGGCGAGGGCAGCTTCCTTGCAATGCAAGTCGGCGAGTTCCGCCTCGAGCATGACGACGGCATGGCTGTTGCCGGAGATGTTGCGCGTCCCTCCCGCACCAGCGCCGATCTGCCGCGCAGTCTTGACCATGGCATCGACGACGGCCGGATGGCGTCCCATGCCGAGATAGTCGTTTGAGCACCAGACGACGACCTCACGGCAGGTGCCGCGGCTATGCCAAGTGGCATAGGGCGGGCAGTCAGCGTGCCGCTCGAGATCGGTAAAAACGCGATAGCGGCCTTCTCGATGGACTCCGTCCAGAAATGAATGAAAATGATTGCGAAGCGTCATGATGCCTCCCTTATTTCTCCGGCGCGCGACGATGTTGCAACGCTTTGCCTGTGGCGGCGAGTGAAGCCGTGTAAACATTGGTAAATCCGAGTGAAAGCAGCGCGCCTGCCTGGCGCGCTGCCCACCTACAGCGCGCGCAGGAACGCGACCAGGTCCTGTTTTTCTTGCGGCGCCAGCTTCGTGCCGAGGATCAGGTTGAAGAATTCGACGGTGTCTTCCAGTGTCAGAAGACGCTCATCGTGCAGGTAAGGCGGGTTGTCCTTGGTGCCGCGCAGCGCAAAGGTTTTGATCGGTCCGTCGCCGACCGCCATCATGTTGTTGATTATCACCGGCTTGAAGAAGCGCTCGGTCTGCAGGTTGTGCATCAAATTGTCGGTGTAGAACGGCGGCTGATGGCAAGTCGCGCATTGGCCCTTGCCAAAAAAGATTTCCTGACCGCGCATTTCGGCTTGGGTCGCTTTGGCAGGATCGAGCTTGCCAAAGACGTCGAGCTTGGGGGCCGGCGGAAAATCCAGCATCTCTTGAAAATCGGCCATGAAATCGACTTGGCTGCCGCGCTCCAGCGGGTTCACCCCTTTCTTTGCGGCTTCCACGATATCACCGTCGAAGTAGGCGGTGCGCTGCTCGAATTCGGTGAAATCCTCGACGGTCTTCAGGGCACGCTGCGAGCCGAAGAGCCGCTGAATGTTTAGGCCGCGAAGGGATATCGTCTTGATGCGGTGGCGGAACCATTCAGGGCGGGCATCGGGGGCGAGATGAGTGGCGCCATTTTGGTGGCCGTTCGAATGGCAATCAAAGCAAGCCGAGCCGATGCTGGGAAGCTCCGCGCGGCGATCGTCGGTTGCGTTGAACTGCTGCTGTGGAAAGGGCGTTAACAACAGGCGCAGCCCTTCGAGCTGCCTAGGGGTGAGAATGCCATTGAACAGCTGGTAGTAATTGGTGAGCGAGACCAGCTTGCCCTGCGAGACATCGCCCAGATCGGTACGCTGGGTCAGGTAGATCGCTGGAGGAAACTCGGCGAGGAAGTGATCCGGCAGATCGAAATCAAGGTCGAACCGCTTGAGATCCCGCCCGTCTTGCTGCTTGATCGCATCGATCAAGAAGTGCGGAAAGACAAAACCACCCTCGGGATGGTTGGGGTGCGGCAGGGGATAGAACCCTTTCGGGTAGAGGTTCTGGTCGCGGATCTGATCCGGGGTCATCGCCGCCAGCCTCTCCCAGGTCATACCAGCGGGCAATTTGACGCGGACGCCCTCCTGCAGCGGTTTGCCGCGATCCATCGTTACGCCCTGGACGGGGCGGTCGCTTAAATCGTAGCGCTCGTTGAGCAGAGCCGTGTGTTCTTGCTCGACGCGCGGTTTGCCTGCTGTCAGTCGCGTAAAGAGCTGCGCGAAGGTCTCGGTACCCGCCACCGGCATGTAGCTCGTCAGCCCACGTGGTCCCTGATCGAGGCCCTCGGTCCCCATCAGATACGGGTTCGGGGCCGCCGTCTGGGATTGTGTCTGGGGTGCGGGTTGCTGGGCATAGACGTAGCCAAAGCTCATCGCGAGGCCGGTCAGCAAGAGCACGGCCCAGCGTTTCAATCTGTTTGGTCGGAACATGGTTTCTCCTCCCGGACGAGGGCTGCGATGGCGATCGGCTTAATCTATTTTGGTTACTCCACTAGGAGCACGCGCTCGTTGTCAACATGCTGCCGCTAGGGGTTTGTTAAATATGGGACGGGAGTGTCGAACGCCCGGCACCAATGCCGGTATCGCAGCTAAAGTAAGCGCGTCTGTCGATCGTCGGGGGTTAAAAGACGTAAAATTGAGATAACCACGGTAAACTCAGAACGTAGATCCCAGCAATTAACCGGATACGTTACGACGTATGCTGCTACAAGTTACGATGCACACTGCTGCCTTGGATTTACGCATATTTACGTCATTTTATGTGACACATCAATTCGAATGGTAATATCTGACATCAAGGCGGAGTTGGCGAGCACTGCGACGCAACGCCTTAAGGCTCGTGAATTCCGCGGATATATTGTGAAGAGAGGCGCAGGATGGCTTCAAAGATCCAATGTGACGACGATGTCGATTGCATGGTTCGGGAGCAACCCAGTTCATCCGAACCGAGTGCAGTCAACCAGCGGCTTCACAGCGAAATCGAAGCGTTGATCCCCCGTCTGACGCGGTACGCGCGGGTTCTGACGCGTGACGCTGTTGCTGCGGATGACCTCGTCCAGGAATGTCTGACCCGCGCGCTCGGGAAAATTCACCTATGGGAACAGGGGACTGATCTTCGCGCCTGGTTATTTACAATCCTGCACCATCAACATGTCAGCCACGCTCGCCGGGACGCGCGCCAACGCGCCAGCATCCGGCTGCAGAAAGATAACCCGGGGGTGACACTCTCGCCCAACCAGACGGTGAGGCTCGAGCTGCGCGATTTGGAGCGCGCTATCGCTCAACTGCCCGAGGAGCAGCGATCGGTAGTCCTGCTCGTTGGACTAAAAGGAATGCGCTACGACGAAGCCGCAGCGGTTGTAAACTTGCCGGTCGGGACTGTCCGTTCGCGGGTATCCCGCGGACGCGAGAGCTTGCGCGCCATGACCGGGCTCTTCCCCAGTCGGCATTCCCGGCCGTCCGGCGTGACGGTAAATCCGAGTTCGCCCCAGTGCCTGGCACTCAGCGGAAACCTTTTCGCACGTGCTCGTAAAGACGCGATTTCGAGTTCTAGATCAGAGGAGATCCTCCAGTGAAGATACTTGCCTCAGCAGCCGCAGCCACGGCGATAGCGGCGTGTCTTGCAACTACCGCCGTGGCGGCGCAGGAACGTGGCATGTCGCCGCCCGTGCAGCTGCACGCCGTCAACCCTAGCCTGTCGCTGTCGGCACCGACAACCAGTCCGCTTCAAGCGCAGATGCGAGAAGATTACGCCACTGGCCTGATGGGTGCGCAGCGCGATCTATTGCAACAGAACCCGTCGGGTCTCGGCCGGCAGGAACAAGCGATCGGCCGCGAGCTCAACGGCTACACGGCGCCGCGTTAGCCGAGAATGCCGATCTGTGTCGTGCAGGGATCGATACTAGGTCGAAAGGATGCGACGCACCCTCCTCGCAGCAGGGAGACGACAGTGATTTCCGCACACGAGACTTTCGGCGGGACGTGGCCCTTTGCGCCGCGCTTCTTCGACGGCAACGGCTTTAGAATGCACTATGTAGAAGAGGGGCGCGGGCAGCCCATCATATGCCTTCATGGCGAACCGACATGGGCTATCTCTACCGGCGGTTCATCCCGCCCTTGTCGCAATCTCACCGCGTGATTGTGCCGGACCACATGGGCTTCGGAAAGAGCGAGACGCCGCGAGATCCCCCTATACGTTGAAGACCCACGTGGAGAATCTGGCGGGTCTCATCGATGCGCTCGATCTCCACGGTATCACCTTCGTGATCCAGGACTGGGGCGGACCGATCGCGGCCGCTTATACCCTGCGCCATCCCGAACGCGTCCAACGCCTGTTCCTGCTCAACACGCTCAGCGGATATGGTCATGCGGAGCTTGGCGAGCTCACGCCGTGGTTTCAGTTCGTCAAGAAGCATCACGAGGCCGGAACGCTGCACGAGGTGCTGGATCACCTCGACGTCAATGTGCTCAGCATCATGAAAATCATCGGCTTCGAGAATTCGAGTGCCGTCGATGCCAACTGGATCGCCGCTTACAGTGCACCGTTTCCCACCAGGGACGACTGCATTGGGGCCATCGAGTTTCCCCTGGACGTGCTTTTGGGGCGCTTCCTGCCCTACGTCCGGGAAGGATTTCCCCTGCTCGACAATCTCAAGGCGAAGCCCGCCATGCTCATGGTCGGCATGAAGGACCGGGCCATCGCGCCCGACGTGCAGATCGCCGATTTCCGGGGGGTCTGGCCGGATCACCCCATCGTCAAGCTCCCGGAAGCGGGGCACTTCAGTCAGGAAGACGCACCAGGGACCGTCGTGTCCTTGATCCAGGCATTTGTCCAAAGCACTTGAGGAACGGCCGTACCGACCGTGATCCGCCTCTCGGTCTGAGCCACCGAACGGACTGACCGAAGGCCGCCCCATTCCTTCGCAAATCGCCGCGCGCCGGGATCCCCGTTTATCCCGCCGTAACTTTCCCAGTTGGTGAAAGCGCCGCTAGGACGCTCACCTGGCTCCCGCGAAAGGGAGCCGGGTGCGGGTTCGTTTATTCGGCGTCAGCTCGCCGGAACCGTCTGCCAACCGACGTTACACTGAGCGACATAAGGGTAATAGCCTGCAGGATCGGAGCAGTAGTACCAGGTCTGGTTGGCGTAAGGCTGGCTGTAGTCGTAGTAGCCATAGTCATTACCATATGGATAATAAGTCCATCCCAGCCCGTCACCCCACCACCAGCCATAGCGTCCGCCGCGCCAGCCATGAAACCAGTGGCCTTCATGCTCGCCGCCGAAGCCATTGTGCGTGCTGGCGAAGCCACCGTGGAACCCTCCAGCGTGGAATCCGCCAGCGTGAAATCCGCCAGCGTGAAATCCGCCAGCGTGAAATCCGCCAGCGTGAAATCCGCCAGCGTGGAATCCGCCACCGTGGAATCCGTCAACGCTGTGGAACCCTTCGCCTCCGCCCCCATGCGCTGCGTGAGCGAGGTCCGGCTGGCCGAGTATAGAAGCGCCCAGCAGCGCAGCCGCGACGCTTACCAGAGCCCTTCTCATTCTTGGCCGGGCTCTCTTTTTGCTTAACTGTTGCATCGACGACTCCTTTTACACTAGCCGCGCACAAGGGCGTCTGGGGACGGCCGCCGCGGCTTTCAGGCTTTCGACGCTCGGATATGTGTCGCTCGTACCAGTCGTACCAATCATTCCTGGTAAATTTTCGTAAATGCAAAAAGGCAAGCCTAACAGTTTATCTCTAGATGTAACGCCTCTGTCCAGTTTTACAAAAACGACACCTGCTGTTGAATATTACGACACTTTATAGATTTTAACCGGATTTCACTCGGCTTTCGTTATCACAGACCTAATTCTGCAAAATGTATATGCCGTCCATGGCGTAGTCCTGCGGTCGGGCTGATTTCTGGTAAACGGCCGGTGCAGCTGGGCGCGCCTAAATCAGGCGACGTCATTTGACCAAGACAGCCGAACTTGAGTTGCGCACGGGAATGAGCGGGGGCATTTCTTGGGAATCGTTCGCTTTGCGCTGAAATACCCGCACACCTTCTATGTGGTGGCGGCACTGATTCTGTTCCTCGGGGTCACCGCGGCAGTCGAGATGCCGACTGACATCTTCCCCGAGATCAACATCCCGGTCGTTTCGGTGATCTGGCAGTACACCGGCCTCGACACGACCGAGATGGAGCAGCGCTTTACTACCTACAGCCAATACGCGATCAGCTCCAACGTCAACGGCATCAAGGACATCGAAGCCGAAACCGTCAACGGCATTTCGGTGCAGAAGCTCTACTTCCAGCCTGACGTGAACCTCGATCTGGCGATCTCGCAGGTCGTCGCCGCTACGAACGCGATCCGCGCATTGCTGCCGACGGGGACCCAGCCACCGATCGTCGTGCAGTACAGCGCGTCTGCTGTTCCCGTGCTGCAGATCAGTCTCAGCTCCGACAGGTTGAGCGAGTCGCAGCTCTACGACTACGGTATCTACCGGCTGCGCCAGATGATCGCGCCGATCCATGGCGTTACCTTGCCCACGCCGGCTGGCGGTAAGTACCGGCAGATCATGGTCGATATCGACCAGACAAAGCTGCTCGCCAAGGGGCTGACGCCGCTGCAGGTCGTGAATGCGGTCAACGCACAGAACCTGACATTGCCCGGAGGTACAGAGAAGATCGGCAAGACTCAGTACACCGTTCGGACCAATTCGATGCCGCCGACGATCGAGGCGCTCAACGAAATCCCGGTCAGCTATTCGAACGGCGCTACCGTCTTCCTCAGGGACATCGGTCATGTTCGCGACGGAAATTTGGTGCAGCAGAACGTCGTCAGAGCCGATGGCAAGCGTTCAGTGCTGCTCAGCATTATCAAGAACGGCAATGCGTCGACTTTGACGGTCGTCAACGCGGTCAAGCACGTACTCGACATCGCGCGGGCCGCGGCGCCATCCGGAATGGTCATCAAATCGCTGTTTGACCAGTCGGTATTCGTCACCTCGTCGGTAGTGGCCGTGCTCCGCGAAGGGGCGATTGCGGCCGGGCTCACGGCGATGATGATTCTGCTCTTCCTCGGCTCGTGGCGGCCGACGATCGTCGTCATGATCTCGATCCCGCTCGCGATGCTGACCTCGCTCGTCGTGCTCTACTTTTTGGGCGAGACGATCAATACGATGACTCTGGGTGGCCTCGCACTCGCAGTAGGCATTCTCGTCGACGATTCAACGGTGACGATCGAGAACACCTACCGCCTGCTCGACGAGGAGAAAATGCCGTTGCCGAGCGCAACGCTGCATGGCGCTGCCGAAATCGCGATGCCGACCTTGGTGTCAACTCTCGCGATCAGCTGTGTCTTCACCTCAGTGATTTTTCTCGAAGGGCCGGCCAAGTACCTGTTCACGCCGCTCGGCGTCGCCGTCGTCTTTGCGATGCTCGCCTCCTACGGCCTTTCCCGAACCCTGACGCCGATCACCATCGGTCAGTTGCTGAAGGGTCAGTCGCACAGCGCGTCTGCCGGAAATTCCGGCAAAGGCTTCTTCGCGCGCTTCCACGCCTCGTTCGAGCGCGGCTTCGAGCATTTGCGCGAAGGTTATGTCCGGCTGCTCACAATGCTGCTGACCGGCCGTATCATCGTCCCGATTCTCGCCGTCCTGGTGCTCGTCCTCGGCGCCACGATGTTCGTCTTTGTAGGGCGCGATTTCTATCCGGCGATCGACGGCGGCATGATCCAGCTTCATGTGCGCGCGCCACCGGGTACCCGCATCGAGGTGACGGAGCAGATTTTCCAGGCGGTCGAGGACAAGATCCGTCAGGTCATTCCAAAGAACGACCTCGATCTGATCGTCGACAATTTTGGCGTGCCGGCGCGCTCCTATAACTGGGCGTTCGCCGATGGCACCTCGATCGCGGTCAATGACGGCGTTATCATGGTGTCTCTCAAAGACGGCCACGCACCGACGGCCGATTATGTCCGCAAGCTGAGGGAGGTGCTGCCGGCGGGGTTCCCAGCGGATCTGTTCTACTTCCAGCCGGCTGACATGGCGACCCAGATCCTGAATTTCGGGCTCACTGCACAGATCGACGTGCGCACCGTCGGTTACGACCGGGTCAAGAATCTGCGTATCGCCGAGGAGCTGCGCCGCCGCATCGCCGCCATCCCGGGCGTTGTCGATGCCCATCTGCAGCAGGAGGTTTACGCGCCGGATTTCTACGTCCAAATCGACCGCGCGCGGGCCCTGCAGTTGGGCATTACGACGAGCGACATCGGCAACAATCTCGGTACGAGCTTGAGTTCCTCGGAGCAAGTTTCACCTAATTTCTGGACAGACCCGACAAACGGGATCCCCTATTACATCGCCGTACAGACGCCGGAGTATCAGGTGCACTCTGTCAACGACCTCAATAACACACCAGTGAGCACGGGAGCCGCTCCGCCCACCGCGCAACCGGTGCCGGGCGAACTCAGCAATGTGGCGACCTTTACGCGCGACTCGGTGCCGGGCAGTGCCAACCAGGCCAACATCCAGCCGGTATACGAAGTCTACGCAAGCACCCAGGGCCGCGATCTCGGCAGCATCGCGACTGACATCGACAAGGCTACGACCGATCTCAAGAAAGAGCTGGCACCCGGCAACACGATCCAGGTGACGGGCCAGATCGACAGCATGAACCAGGCCTTCCGCGACATGACGATCGGGCTCTTGTTCGCCGCTGTCTTCGTCTACCTGCTGATGGTCGTCAATTACCAGAATTTCGTCGACCCGTTCGTCGTCATCCTGGCATTGCCGGCGACCTTCTGCGGCATCGTCACGATGCTCTACATCACCGGTACGACCTTGAGCGTTCCTTCCCTGATGGGGGCGATCATGGCGGTCGGCGTGGCCTCGGCAAACTCGATCCTGCTCGTAACCTTCGCGCGCGAGCAGCAACTCGCCGGCAGGAGCGCCTTCGATGCGGCGATCTCAGCGGGGCACACGCGCATTCGGCCGGTGTTGATGACGGCGATGGCGATGATCGTCGGCATGATTCCGATGGCGATTGGCGGTCCTGGCGAGGAGCAGAATGCGGCGCTCGCGCGCGCCGTAATCGGCGGGCTGCTGTTCGCCACCCCGACCACGCTTCTGGTCGTGCCCTACCTGTTTGCGATGCTGCGCAAGGGCAATGACGGCAAGGCGGCACATGGCGTCTTCGCGGAGGTCCCCGAATGAACGAGATCGACATGCGGCCGGCACTGGAGGCACCGCGGCCGCTGCTTCCGGCATCTGATCGTGATACCCCCGAAGCGCCGCCGAGCGGGCCCACGGGGCGGGGCGGATCCGGGCGCCGGCTACTCGGGCTCGGCGTGCTCGTGCTGTTTATGGCGGCACTGGGGCTCGGAGTGTGGCGCCATTACGTGCAGCATCGGCAGGTCGCCTACACTGCCGAGCAGCAGTCCGACTTCGTCCCGAATGTCCGAGTAGAGGAGGTAGCGCAGCGTCAGAGCAAATTGCACGTGTTGTTGCCCGGTACGACACTCGCCTTCGAGGCAGCAAATATCTATGCGCGCGCCAGCGGCTATATCGCGAAGCGCTATGTCGATATCGGAGATCACGTCAAGGCCGGGCAGCTCCTCGCGGAGATCACCGCGCCCGAGGTCGACGATCAGGTTTCCCAATATCAGAACAGTTTGCAGCAGGCTCAGGCTACGCAACGCCAAAACGAAGCCCAACGTGCGTCGACACAGGTCACCAGCAAGCGTATTTCCGTCCTTGCCAAAGAGGGGTGGGCGACGCAGGAGCTGGGCGACACCGATTGGTACAGCTTTCAGGCGCAGCAGCACGCGACAACGGCGGCTCAGTACAATGCCGCGGCGACGGAGCAACAACTCAAGTACTACAACCAACAGAAGATCTACCAGCAAGTCGTCGCTCCGTTCGACGGTGTGATCACGCAGCGCAACATCGATGTCGGCAGCCTGATCACGGCCGACGCGACAAGCGGCACTTCGATGTTTTCGCTGGTTCACAGCGACGTGATCCGGGTTTGGGTTTATGTGCCGCAGGACGACGCCTTTGGAGTGAGCACGGGCGTCGCGGCCGTTATCCGCGTACCGGCGATGCCCAACCTCACCTTTCATGGCAAGGTGACGCGGATCGCCGATGCCCTCCAACCAGGCACTCGGACCCTGCTGACCGAGGTCGACGTACCCAATCCGGACGGCTCCTTGCAGCCGGGCCTTTATTGCACTGTCGAATTAAAGATCCCGCGCAAATCGCCGGCACTGATCGTGCCCGCCTCGGCGATCATCTTCAACCAGAACGGGATGCAAGTCGCGACGGTCGAGAACGGCGTCGCGCATCTCCACAAGATCGCGATCACTACCGATTACGGCACCGAGGTCCAAGTCAGCGAGGGCGTCAAGGACGGCGACAAGGTTGTTCTACAGCCGCCGGTCAACTTAGCCGACGGCGACAAAGTGCAGATTGTCCCGGAGCCGCCCGCGGCCACGCCTTGAATTACCGCCGAGCGACCGGCGGTCATCCCGACAAATTTACTGAACCTCACAGCATTTTACTCGGGGGCAGTGCGCCGTTGGCCCAATTTTGACTGGGATGCCAAGTTCACAGCGTAATAGGAGAACTGAGGTGTCGGTCAAGATTCAAGTCGTCTTCTACAGTATGTACGGGCACGTCTACCAGATGGCCGAGGCCGTAGCCGCTGGCGCGCGCGAAATCGGGGGCACCGAGGTGAGCCTGTTGCAGGCGCCCGAGCTCGTCCCCGACGAGATACTGGAGAAGAGTGGAGCCAGTTTTGCCCGCGCCAGTTTTGCCCAAGTGCCGGTGGCGAAACCGGCCCAATTGGCGGAAGCCGACGCCATCATCTTCGGTACGCCGACACGCTTTGGCAACATGGCCGCCCAAATGCGAAACTTCCTCGACCAGACGGGAGGGCTATGGGCGACAGGAGCGCTGGTCGGCAAAGTGGGCAGTGTGTTCACTAGCACGTCATCCCAGCATGGCGGGCAGGAGACCACGCTCGTCAGCTTCCACACGACGTTGCTGCACCACGGCATGATCGTTGTCGGCCTTCCTTATACCGAACAACGGCTGGTCAACATGACTGAGATCAGTGGCGGCACGCCCTACGGCGCTTCGACCTTGACCGGGACCGACGGCTCGCGGCAGCCCAGCGAAAACGAGCTGGCAATTGCTCGATTTCAAGGCAGTCACGTTGCCGGGCTTACCAAAAGGTTAATCGCCGGCCCTATTATCATGGGCTAATTCACGTCATCGGCGCAACCGGGTTTTCTGCAGGCGGCCTGCGGCGGCCTGATTCCTTTGTCATGCCGTAATGCCGGCTGGAGCATCCGCCCGGTGCCTTGTGATCTGGTGGCGCCAATCCATGCGGAAGCATAGGATCGGATAGTCTGGACAAGACAGGAGGTCCTTCGACATGACCGAGGCGCATGGTCCCCTCCGCGGTGTAAGGGTTGTCGCCTGCTCCACCGCGCAAGCCGGCACGGTGCCCTACATGCTGATGGCCGATCTTGGGGCGGAGGTCATCAAGATCGAGGTGCCTGAGGTCGGGGACAATTCCCGCGGCTCGACCGTCATCCCCGGCTTCCCCAGCACCTATTTCGAAACGAACAATCGTGGCGTGAAAAGCCTCACCCTCAACCTGAAAACCGGAGAGGGTCGGGAGATCCTGCGCAAACTCGTCGCGAAGGCGGACATCTTCGGGCAGAACTTCCGGCCCCGTGCAGCGGAAAAGAACGGCTTTGGTTACGAACAACTGAGCCAGGTAAACCCGCGGCTCGTCTATGTATCGGTTTCGGGTTACGGGCCCAAAGGACCGCACGCCGATTTGCCGGGTACCGATTCGATGGCTCAGGCCCTCGGCGGCATCGCCGAAGCGTATTCGACGCCAGGCCAACCGCTGAAGACCGGCATTGTCTCCGTCGCGGACGAGACCTGCGCGATCCTCGCCTTTGGCGGTGCGCTGGCGGCGCTCACCTATGCGCGCATCACTGGCGTTGGCCAAAAGGTCGATTGCTCGCTGCTCGGCGGCCAGATCCGTCTGATGGGCTGGACCTTGACGACGACGATGTGGCGGAACCGCGATCCGGTCACCGGCCAGGCCCGCGTTACCGGCACGCCGCAGCGCCCCGGCCTCAGCGCCAGCTTCAATGACCGGGACGCCAAGCCGCTCGTGTTCCAACTGAACGGCGCCCGCAAATGGTGCGACGCAATGACTGCGCTCGGGTTTTACGAGGCTCTCGAAAAGGCCGGCTTTGGCGATCTCGGCGTCATTATCTCATCCGATGACAAGCGTGCGGCCCTGCTGGGTATGCTTGATGAGTTGTTCGCGACGGGTGCGCGCGAGGATTGGGTGGCAAAGCTGCGCGGCGCTGATATCGTCGCCGCACCGATAAATACATTGCTCGAAGCCTCGAACGATCCCGATGTGCTGGCCAACGGATACGTGACTGAGATCGACTATCCAGAACACGGCAAGAGGCTGAAAGTACACGGCTCGCCGTGGCACTTCTCGGAAACGCCCGCACAAATCGGACGCGCCCCGGCACTCGGCGCGCATAGCGACGAAATCCTCGCCGAGCTCGGATACGGCCTGGCGCAGATCGAGGATCTGAGGGAAAGAAAGATCATTTGACGCAGCCGACGCGGAACGACTTTCCGTTATCTGCCGCCGGTGCGATGGTGATCCTATGGTTCCGCTTTCCGTTCTCGATCTTGCTCCGATCACCGAAGGTAGCGACGCCGGGCAAGCATTGCGCAATTCGCTCGATCTCGCACGGCAAGCCGAGGCGCTCGGTTACCGACGCTTCTGGATGGCCGAGCATCACAACTTGCCGGGCATTGCCAGCGCTGCGACCGCGGTGGCGCTCGCCCATGTCGGGGCTGGCACAAACAATATCCGGATCGGCGCGGGCGGTATCATGCTGCCCAACCATGCGCCGCTACTGATTGCCGAGCAGTTTGGCACGCTTGCCGCCCTACACCCGGGACGGGTTGAGCTGGGTCTCGGCAGAGCTCCCGGATCGGACCAGATCACGGCGCGCGCAGTGCGGCGCGCTTTGCTCGGCGGCGCCGAAAACTTCCCCCAGGAAGTCGTCGAATTGATGGGCTACTTCCAACCCGCCGAGCCGAACCAGGCGGTGCAGGCCGTTCCTGGCGCGGGGTTGGACGTGCCGATCTGGATCCTGGGATCCAGCCTCTATGGGGCGCAGGTCGCGGCATATCTCGGGCTGCCCTTCGCCTTCGCCTCCCATTTCGCCCCGGCGATGATGATGGACGCGATCGCGATCTATCGCGAGCGGTTCCGCCCGTCCGTACAGCTCGCCGCGCCGAATGTCATGCTGGGAGTGGTTGTTGTCGCCGCAGAGTCGGATCAAGAGGCGCGGTTTTTGTTCTCCTCATTGCAGCAATCGTCCCTGAACAACCGCATCGGGCGCCCCGGCCGGGTGCCCCCGCCGGTCGCGGATTTCGACGCGCAGCTTGATCCTTATGCCCGCGCCATCCTCGACGACGCGCTCGGCTGCGCCATCGTCGGGGGGCCCGACACCGTGCGCCGCGGCCTCGACGATTTCATTCGGCGTACTGGCGCCGACGAGTTGATGGTGACCGCCAACATCTTCGATCACGCCAGGCGCAAACGCTCGTTCGCGATCGTGGCCGAAGCCAACGGCGTGATGAAGGAAGCCGTGTCCGGTCAGCCCATTTGACGAGAATTGCACAATCTGCGAGCCGAGGACGGGGCACATAACAATAGCTACCGCGGTCTGCACTTCGTCCCGCCCCAAGGCTGCGCGTTAGATGGCGCTGATCGAATGCATCCAGTCGATTGGGACCTGCATCGGCCAGCGTGCGGTTTTTCTCGGCAGGGCTCAGTCCAACAGCCAAGGCGCGGCGCAGGCCTGAGCAATCTGCCGTATCTGGTTCAGAAGGCCTGGCCCTACTGGTATTCCTTCGTCCATGCGCTTTGCCGCATTGTTCCATTGCGGATCGCCCGCCACCATGACGGGCTGGACCGGATCGACGGGTTTCGTCGCGCGCAGATCGTTGCAGAACCGGGTCACGTCGGCCGTGAACTCCTCGCGGTCGCGGAAGAGGCCCGGATCGATCGCGATGAAGCAATGGCCGATATCGTTGCCCTGCGGCTTCTTCGTGTGCATCGGGTCGGTGATCAAGCTCGCACCCGACAGACATGAGCCGAGGATATTTACCATCACCGCCAACCCGTACCCTTTGTAGCTGGAGTTCTCGGGCGAACCGCCGAGCGAGGTGAGGAACCCACCTTTCTCGCGAGCCTCCAACGGATCGGTGCTGGGAAGCCCGTCTTTGTTAAGCACCCAGCCGGGCGGGCAGGGAAGCCCCTCATTGGCCTTGTTGCGGATGCGACCGGCGGCCACCGTCGTGGTCGCCATATCGAGCAGGAACGGCCGCCCATCTGTGGTAGGCGCGGCAAAGGACCACGGGTCGGTGCCGAGCTTCGCCTCCTTGCCGAAGGTCGGCGCCACTTGGACGCTGGAGGCGCCGGTGCAGGCCATGCCGATCAGCCCTACCTTTGCCGCCATCAGTGTGTAGTAGCCGGTCGCGCCAAAATGGGCCGAGTTGCGCACCGCGGCGATTGCCATGCCGGACTGCTTTGCCTTGTCGATCGCGATTTGCATGCCGAAGCGCGCCGGGACGTGGCCCAGCCCACCATCGCCGTCCACCAACGCGGAGACGGGGGTTTCCTTGATGATGCGTGGCCGCGCCGCCATGTTGGCGCGCCCGCTGCGGCGCAGCCGGTCATAGCCCGGGAGCATCGATACGCCGTGGCTGTCGACACCGTGCAGATCCGCCCAGGACAGGATGTCGGCAGTCGCTTCGGCGTTGTCTTCGGGCATGCCCCAGGCCAACAGGATGGCCTTCAGTTGGGCGCGATGCTTCTCGTAGGGGGCAGGCATGAGGGCTCTCCTCTCGTCGGCGCCGCAGCTCCTCGCGCGCCAGAGACACCTCGGGTTGTCGCGCGGGATCTCTGTCTCATTCAGCAGGGGCCCTGGTCGGGACCCGCGGCTGTACCTCGCGTGTCGAGGTGATCGGCTCTCCTCTCGTACCGCGAGGCAAGGTCGAGTATCTCCTGGCGCGCCCCCGGAAAGCGACATTCGCGCGCAATGTCCCGCAGTTTTCTCGCCAGCTCACGGTAGTGCTGACTATCTATCGGCGCGACGGTCCTAAGCGGTTTTTCCATCGTTGATCTTCCTCAGCGGTAAGGACCTACGAGCAAAAAGACCCGCCAAAACTTACGCCTTCAGCATTTGACCGGTTCCGCGGGCGTGACATGGCGTCTCATTTTTCACACGCAAAAGGGGAGCCTCCCCTATTCGGCGGGGACGCAACCGTCAAGAGAGCGTCAAATCAGCCAGATGGCAAGGATAACAGCGTTTCGCCGGCGTTCCATCCCTCGGGGTGGCAGAGCACCCCTCGCCCGCGTGAGCATTTTTGGGATGAGAACATGGCAAAGAGCGACGAGCAGCGAGCGAGCGACGCGCACTTTCGCGAGATCGCAGAGAAGATCAGAAAACTAGCGCGGCAAACGCATATCGCGGAGGCCAAAGCGGAGCTGCTCGCTCTCGCGGATCGGCTCGATCGGGCGCCCGGGCTTGCTGGAGGGCCCAAGGTAGACTAACGGTTCGCTCCGCTCGGCGAAAAGAATTGAGACCGTTGGGCGCCGCGAGGGGTTGATCCGAACTCGGATCCCAATCTAATAGCGTAATCTATCTCATCGCAGCGGTCGCCTTCACCCTTTGCCGCGTCATTGCCCCATATCGTGACTATGATCCCGATCTCCTTGTTCCACCCGGCCGTCGCCGACTGGTTTGATAAGAACTTTGCTGCACCCACTGCGGCGCAGGCCGAAGCGTGGCCGGCGATCCAGGCAGGGAGGCATACGCTAGTCGCGGCGCCAACTGGGTCGGGGAAGACGCTTGCGGCATTTCTCGCAGCGATCGATGGGCTCGTGCGGCAAGGGGTAGAGGGGCGCCTTCGGGACGAAACACAGATCGTCTATGTCTCGCCGCTGAAGGCTTTGTCGAACGACATTCAGCGCAACCTCGAGGCTCCGCTCGCCGGCATCCGCGAGGCCTTGCGCCGGCGAGGGTTGCCCGAAGTCGAAATCCGCACTTGGGTGCGCACCGGCGATACCGCGCCAGGCGAACGCGAGCGCATGCGCCGCACCCCGTCGCACATTGTCGTGACCACCCCTGAGTCGCTCTACATCCTGCTCGGCTCCGAATCCGGCCGTAAGATGCTGGCGACGACAAGGACCGTCATCGTCGACGAAATCCACGCCGTTGCGCCGAACAAGCGCGGCTCGCATCTGGCGATCTCGCTCGAGCGCCTGGCGGCACTCTGCGGCGGTCAATTGCTACGCATCGGGCTGTCGGCGACGCAGAAGCCGATCGAGGCGGTGGCCCGGTTCCTCGTCGGGCCCTCTGCCGGGTGCCGGGTTATCGACACCGGCCACCGCCGGGCCCGCGATCTCGCCCTCGAAGTTCCGTCCTCACCGCTCGAAGCGGTGATGTCCGGAGAGGTCTGGCAACAGGTCTATGACCGGCTGGCGGAGCTAATCGAGGCGCATCGCACGACCTTGGTGTTCGTCAATACGCGCCGGCTCGCGGAGCGGGTGACCCGCCAGCTGTCGGAGCGCCTCGGCGCAGACCGGGTGACCGCGCATCACGGCAGTCTCGCCAAAGAACAGCGCTTCGATGCCGAGCAGCGGCTAAAATCCGGTATGCTGAAGGCGCTCGTAGCGACCGCCTCGCTCGAGCTCGGCATCGATATCGGCGACGTCGATTTGGTCTGCCAGTTGGGCTCGCCGCGCTCGATCGCCAGCTTCCTGCAACGCGTCGGGCGATCGGGGCATGCGGTTGCCGGGACCCCCAAAGGCCGGTTGTTCCCGCTGTCGCGCGACGAGCTCGTGGAATGCACGGCGCTGCTCGACAGCGTTCGCCGCGGCGAGCTCGATCGTCTGACGATCCCCGAGCAGCCGCTCGACGTCCTCGCACAACAGATCGTTGCCGAGGTCGCTGCTCAGGAATGGAACGAGGACGAGCTCTACCTTCTGATCCGCCGCGCCTGGCCGTACAGAGAGCTTCCGCGCGCGGATTTTTCCGGCGTCCTCGCGATGCTCGCCGAGGGGTTCAGCACCCGCCGGGGCCGCCGGGGAGCGCTCATTCATCATGATGCCGTTAACCACCAGCTGCGCGGGCGTCGAGGCGCGCGGCTAACTGCGCTCACTTCCGGCGGTACAATCCCAGACAACGCCGACTACCAGGTCCTCCTGGAGCCCGAGAACCAGAACATCGGGACGGTCAACGAGGATTTTGCGGTCGAGAGCATGGCCGGCGACATCTTTCAGCTCGGAAACACTGCGTACCGCATCATACGGGTCGAGCGCGGCACTGTGCGCGTCGAAGACGCGGAGGGCATGGCGCCCAACATTCCGTTCTGGCTCGGCGAAGCGCCGGGCCGCACCGACGAGCTGTCGCAGTCGGTCTCGCGCCTGCGGGCGGAATTGACCGCCCGCTTGCCGGGTGGAGATACCCTCCCTTGGCTCCGGGATGAGGTCGGCATCGCCGAACCAGCCGCAGAGCAACTCATCGAATACCTCGCCTCCGGTCACGCTGCGCTCGGTGTACTCCCGACCCTGGACACGCTGGTCATCGAGCGGCTCTTCGATGAAGTCGGCGGCATGCAGCTGGTCATCCATTCGCCCTATGGCAGCCGCCTCAACCGGGCCTGGGGACTGGCGCTGCGTAAGCGCTTTTGCCGCAAATTCAATTTCGAGCTGCAGGCGGCGGCGACGGAAGACAACATCGTTCTATCGTTGACCCGAGCGCACAGCTTTGATCTTCCCGAGGTCCCGCGCTATTTGCATTCCGCCAGCGTCAAACGGCTACTGATCGAGGCGTTGCTGGACGCGCCGATGTTCGTCACGCGGTGGCGCTGGGTGGCGGGTGTCTCGCTGGCACTGCCGCGGTTTCGCGGTGGGAAAAAGGTGCCGCCGCAACTCGCCCGCATGGCTGCCGAAGATCTGATCGCGGCGATCTTTCCCGACCAGGTCGCCTGTGCCGAAAACCTGGCCGGCGAGCGCGAGATCCCGGACCATCCGCTGATACGCCAGACAATCGGCGATTGCCTTGGCGAGGCGATGGACATCGCAGGTCTCGAACGGCTGCTCGCGAGGCTCGAAGCCGGCGAAATCCGCGTCGTGACTCGCGATTTGACCGAGCCCTCGCCCCTCGCCCTGGAAGTGCTCTCGGCTCGCCCCTACGCCTACCTCGACGACGCGCCGCTCGAAGAGCGCCGCACCCAGGCGGTGACGAGCCGCCGTTGGCTCGCGCCGGAGGCCGCGAGCGACATCGGTCGCCTCGATCCCGACGCGATTGCCCGGGTGCGCAGCGAAGCCTGGCCCGACCCAGCGAACCCCGACGAATTGCACGACGCTCTGGTCTGGCTCGGTTTTCTCAGCACGGAAGAAGCCCAGCCGGCGTGGCGCGACTGGTTCGCGGCGCTAGCCGATGAAAATCGCGTTGCTACCGTCATCCCCACGGAAACAAGCGACAGTACGTCCTTCGAGACGGCCGCTGAGCGGCTTCCTCAGGATGAGGAATTTCGCAATATCATCAAAGACATCCCTCATGCTGAGGAGCGCCCGCGAGGCTTGTCTCGAAGCACGTACGACCGCAGTGACGGTAAGGCGCCAAGTGCGAGCTTATGGATCGCCGCCGAGCGCTTGCTGCAGTTTGAGGCAATCTGGCCGAATGTGACGCTCGACCCGCGGATCGCTGCGCCCGAGCCCTACGCCGGGCACGATTGGTCGCGCGAAGAGGCGCTGATCGAGATCCTGCGGGGCCGGTTGGAGGGGCTGGGTCCGGTCACAGAGGAGGCGCTTGCGGCTCCACTCGGCATCCCGCGCGGAGAGATCGCCGCCGCGCTCGCAGCGCTCGAAACCGAGGGCTTTGCGATGCGCGGGCGCTTCACACCCGGATCGCAGATCGAAGAATGGTGCGAGCGCCGGCTGCTGGCGCGAATCCACCGCTATACAGTCGGTCGCCTGCGCGCTGAAATTCAACCGGTGGCGGCGCGCGACTTCCTGCGCTTTCTGCTCAGCTGGCAGCGGGTGACGCCGGACACCCGCATGGAAGGGCCGGACGCGCTCGAAGTTTTGATCCGGCAGCTCGAAGGCTTTGAAGCAGCGGCCGGCTCTTGGGAGACCGAGATCCTGCCGGCCCGGCTGGACGGCTACGAGCCCTCTTGGCTGGACGATCAGTGTCTCTCCGGGCGCGTCACGTGGTCCCGGTTGAGGCCGCGGAACGGTGGCGAGCGCAGCGCGACACCGGTGCGGACCACACCGATCGCGTTGCTGGCGCGGCGCCACGCGGCGCTTTGGGCATCGCTGTCGTCGACGGAAGATGCGGCTCGTCCAAGTTCCCGCGGGCAGGCAGTCGAGGACTTTATCCGGCAAAACGGCGCGTCGTTTTTTGACGAGATGGTCGAAGGCACCGGTTTGTTGCGCCCGCAGGTCGAGGAGGCGCTGGCCGAGCTGGTGGCCCTCGGCGTTGTCACCTCGGACAGCTTTGGCGGGCTGCGCGCATTGTTGCGCAAACCCGCCGGAGGACGCCGGCGGCGCAATACGATGTTCACCATGGAAAATGCCGGCCGCTGGGCGCTCGCCCGCCGTCCCCAGCCGCAGCGAGATGCTAGACCAGAAGCGGTTGAACACCTCGCGCGCGCTTTGCTCTTACGTTACGGCGTTGTGTTCTGGCGGCTGCTCGAGCGTGAGGCCCCTTGGCTGCCGCCATGGCGCGATCTGCTCCGGGTATACCGCCGGCTCGAGGCGCGGGGTGAGATCCGCGGCGGCCGCTTCGTCGCGGGCTTCTCCGGCGAACAATTCGCGCTGCCCGACGCGGTCGGCGTGCTGCGCGAGACTCGCCGCAAGCCGGAGGCGGGGGTTTGGGTCTCGCTCTCCGGAGCCGATCCGCTCAACCTCGCGGGCATACTGACTCCGGGGCCAAAGCTCGCCGCCCTTACCGGCAACCGTCTCCTCTACCGCGACGGCCTGCCGGTCGCGCTTTTCGCCGGTGGCGAGGCGCAGTTCCTCGAGACCCTCGATGCTACCACCCAGTGGGAGGCCCGCAAGGCCCTGTTGCGCGGTGCTGTCCCACCATCACTGGTCAGTCTGCGATAATCGCCCGTAACCAGTTTTCGATCCGGTCTTGGATAGTCCCGTACACGTCTTGTTGCTTGACCCTTGCGCTTTTCAGCACTTTGAACGAGTGGTCCCCTCCCTCGACAATGTAAAGATCAGCCAGAGGCTTCAACCGTTCGATGATCGGCTGCAATTCGTCGGGCGTCCCGAACGCATCGCGCGAGCCTTGAACGAAAAGCATCGGAGCCTTGATCTCCTGCAGGTGGGCTGCGCGAAGCCGTTCGGGCCGGCCGGGAGGATGCAGCGGATAGCCGAGAAAAACCAATCCCGCCAACTCGCCGGCACCGCTGGCGGCGATCTGTGAGGCGATACGCCCGCCCATCGACTTACCGCCGATCGCCAGCTTGCCGGAGCGGTCGGTGATGCGGCTGCGAACGGTTTCGATCACCGCGCGGTAGCAGGCTTCGAGCCTGCTGTTCGGATCCGGGATGCGGCGGCCGTGCTGGGTGTAGAGAAAGTTGAAGGTGACAACGTCGATCCCGCGTCCCGCCAGCGCGGTGGCGAAGCTCACCACGAAACCGCTTGTCTGACTGGCCCCGGCTCCGTGCCCGAGGATCAGTGTGACGCCCGCCCGGTTCGGGGTTGCGCCGGGATATTCGACGGCGGTGACAATTTGCGCGGGCGCGACCTCGACCTTAAACGGCTCAGGCATCCTCGCGCCGGTACACGCGCTGCACGATGCCGCTGAATAGATCGCGCGTCTCGTCGGGCAGGGCCCCGGCGGCGATGCGGGTCTTGCTGTACGCTCCGCTCGCGGTCACCGTAGCGATGCCGGTGACGAATTCGGTCTCGCCGACCCGCCACATTTCCTGCGGCCCCAGGGCTTCAGGTAGCTGCCTCGCCAGCCATGCTTTGCTGGGCGCCGGAATGCTTCCCCGTATTGCGTCGGCTGATCGGGTGCCGTCATACGTCTCCTCCATCTGGGCGAAGACGTAGAATGCGCGGGATTACGCCGCAGTCCAATCTCGCCTTGCGCAATGCAGAGGTGACTGGGGCTCTATGGGTCGAGGGAGATAATCCTGTGACCGCTGATCATGGACGGAGGACGAGACCCTCTTGCGCCACGATCGTGCCGGGGCGAGTGAGCGCCGCATCCTTCGCCACCTGGTCCATGAAATCGTCATCGTGACCGGGATCGTGATGAAAGATGACGAGGGTTTTGACCCCAGTCTCGTCGGCTAGCCGGACGCCCTCTTGCCAGGTTGAATGGCCCCAATCCTTGTGGGACGGGAATTCGGCATCCGTATAGGAGGCGTCGTAGATCATTATATCGGCGCGATCGATTAATTTTAGGATATGGGGATCGCGTTTGCCGGGCCGATGCTCGGTATCGGTAATATAGGCGACCGCCTTTTCATCATATTCGATACGGTAACCGGTAGCCCCGTTCGGATGGTTTAGCGGCCCTGTCCTAACGACGATATTGGGATGCGGCGTCAGCACATCGCCGGCGGCAAAATCGGTGTATTCCATCTGGGCGGTGAAGATACCCATCGGGATTGGGAACAACGGCGCGATCATCATCGTGTTGAGCACCGCTTCGATGCCTTTGTTGCCGTTCAGATGGCCGGCCCAAATCCGCATGCTGGCCCGCTGGTCGTAGCACGGAGCGAAGAAGGGCAGGCCACAGATGTGGTCGAAATGTGTGTGGCTATAGAAAAGATCCAGTTTTGCCGGCCCGCCGTTGGCCATCAGCTCGTTGCCCAACAGGCGCAGCCCGGTGCCGCCATCGAACACCATCAGGCGATCCCCGCATCGGATCTCGACACAGGATGTATTGCCGCCATAGCGGATCGTGTCGGGGCCCGGGCAGGCGATGCTGCCGCGCACTCCCCAAAACCGCACCGTGTAATCCGGATGGACCAAGGTCCAACCCTCGCTGCCACTCCCCCAATGTGCATATATCGTCGCAAACTTGTCAAAACGCCAGACGGATCGCTGCGGTTCCCTGGCATTTCGAAAACTTTTTTAGAGGTATTGCTCTAAACCCATCATTAACTCGTCTCGCGCTATCTGGGCAAACCCATTCACCCCGCAAGGAGTTCCCCGGATGTCGGAGACCGATTACGAAGCTGCGATTGCCGCCTTCTTGAGCACCAGAGGTGTGACAAGATGCCCGACCGTATGCGCCGTTCCGACCCAAGCCACGGTCGCCGAGGCAGACCGCGCCGCCTATCGTGACTATGTTGCCGCACAGGAAGCCGCGCGGCTCGAAAAGCAGAAATCGCTGCCGCAGTTCGTTAATCTCCCGCCTTTGCCGCCCATTTAATACGCGGTTCCCGGCTCATGTCGGGGAGAGGAGGAGAGCTAGGCTCGCAGGGCGAAGATCGGATGAAGAGGAGCGAGCTTTCGGTCCGATGTTGCGTTGCCGGCGGCGGTCCCGCCGGCATGATGCTCGGGTTCCTTTTGGCCCGAGCCGGAGTTCCTGTCCTGGTCCTCGAAAAACACGCTGATTTCCTGCGTGATTTCCGCGGCGATACGATCCACCCGTCGACCCTCGAAATCATGCACGAGCTCGGGCTCTTGTCGGAATTCCTGCGTCGTCCGCATCAGGAAGCACGCACCATCAGCGGCCAAATCGGCGACGACTTTGTCCAAATCGCCGACTTTGGACATCTGCCGACGCATTGCCGGTTCGTAGCGCTGATGCCGCAATGGGATTTCTTGGATTTCATCGCTGAGCAGGCGAAAAAGTATCCCGCCTTCCAGCTCAAGATGGAGGCAGAGGTCAAGGAGCTTATCATTCAGAACGGGCGGGTGGCCGGATTGCGGGCAACGACACCGGAGGGAGAGCTCACGGTCCACGTCGATCTCATGGTCGGCGCCGACGGGCGCCACTCGACGGTGCGCGACAAAGCTGGGCTCGAGATCGTCGATCTCGGCGCGCCGATGGACGTGCTGTGGATGCGGCTGTCGCGGCGTCCCTCGGATCCCGCACAAACCTTTGGCCGCTTCGACACCGGCCGCATCTTAGTGATGCTCAACCGCGAGGACTATTGGCAGTGCGCCTTTGTCATCCCGAAGGGCGGGGTGGATGAGATCCGCAGCCGCGGCCTTGAGCTCTTGCGCGACGAGATCGCCCGCCTCGCACCCCATCTGCACGACCGGACCGCCGAGTTGAGGGACTGGTCCGATGTCAAGCTGCTGACTGTTTCCGTCGACCGGCTTCGGCGATGGCACCGGCCGGGACTTCTATGCATCGGCGATGCCGCGCATGCCATGTCCCCGGTCGGGGGCGTCGGGATCAATCTCGCAATTCAAGACGCGGTCGCCGCGGCGAACATCCTGGCCCCACGCTTTAAACAGGGGATAGTCTCCGAGGATGACCTCGAGGCGGTGCAGCGGCGCCGCGAGTTTCCGACCCGCGCAACGCAAGCGGTGCAGGTCTTCATCCAGAACCGGGTGATCGGCCGGGTGCTCGGGAGCACTGAAAAGCTGTCGGCGCCGATGCCTGTCCGGCTCCTCCGGCTGATGCCGTTCCTGACGCGGATCCCCGCCCGCCTGATCGGTCTCGGAATTCGCCCCGAACATGTGAGAACGCCCGCCGCGGCCTAATGCCGGGGCTCGCGAGGTCGCGGTTGTCGTACGCGAAGCGCTAGGCTCGACAACGGATCTCGGTTGCTAGTCGCCGCAAAATGCCGAAATGGCATTCTGCAATGCCGGCACGCTCGGATAGTCGAGGGTGGTGGCCGCGCTATTCAGACCGCGTATTGCTGAGCCAATGTCGAGACGCTCTGGCCGCGATCGTTTGCCAGCCCTCGCGTCCCGGCGAACATCGGTTGGGTGCACACCGGCGGCGCCCAACAAGAAGTTGTCCATCGCCCACCGACGATAGTGGTATCGCCGTCATTGGATCCTGCCGGTTGGCTGCAATAATCGATATCGGGCCGCGCTCTTCGACAGTGCGAGACTCACATTTCCTCTCTTTCGCAACCACACGACGGACCAATGCACTCTATACTAACGGTGGTGTGCGGCGCGGAGGAATGAATGCATCTCTTCAGAGATCAGGGGGTCCGGGATCATGAGGCCGCGGCCAAGCTAATTCCAGTCATCGATTACGGACCCTGTTTCGCCGGTGTGGCCGGGGCGCTTGAGCGGGTGGCCGCCGAAGTCGCGCATGCCTGCGAGAATGTCGGGTTCTTCTATGCCTTTAACCACGGCGTGCCGGAGGCGCTGATCGACGGGGCCTTTGCCGCCGCTCGCCGGTTTCACGCATTGCCGCTCGTTGCGAAGCTCGCACTCAAGCTGAACGAAAACAATATCGGCTATCTGCCGATCAATGCCTCGGTGCAGGGTGCCTCGACGGTGCACAAGGCAACGAGGCCCAACCAAAACGAAAGCTTTTTTGTCAGCCACGATCGGGGGCCCGATCACCCCGACGTCGTCGCCGGCAAGCCGTTGCGCGGCCGCAATCAGTGGCCTGGCGCACTACCGGAAATCCGCGCCGACATGATGGCCTATTTCGACGCGCTGCGGGCGATGTGCGATCGGATGCTGCCGCCCTTTGCCGTGGCGCTCGGCCTCCATCCCGATTTCTTTGCGCCGTTCTTTGCCAACGAAGCTCACGCCAATCTGCGGTTTCTGCATTACCCCCCACAGCAAACGGCCGAAGACAATACTTTTGGCCAGGCGCCGCACACCGACAACAGCTTCATGACGGCACTGGCGCGGACCGAGGTCCCAGGGCTGGCGGTGCGGCTGCCGCCAAATGGACCAATGGGGGGCGAATGGTTCGCGCCCCCGATTATTCCAGGGACGTTTCTAATCAATCTTGGCAACATCATGCGGCGCTGGTCGAATGACCGGTTTCTGTCGACGCCGCATGGCGTCCTCAACGAATCCGGGACCGACCGCTATTCGATCGCCTACTTCCATAGCCCCAACCCGGATTGCGTGATCGAGTGCGTGCCGACCTGCACCGGACCCGGCAATCCGCCGCGGTATCCACCCGCGGTCTATCGCGATCTGGTGTTCGCATTCTATCGAGCCAACTATTTTCACCAGAAGGGTCATCGCTCCGAGGCCGCAATGCAAGCAGCCGAGTAGCAGTAAGGGAACAAGCCATGTTCGATCTCGACCAGTTCATCGCCGATTGCCGCACTGCCGTAAACTCTGATCCGACTCATAAATCGGCACGCGAAGTGGTGGCTCGCGCCGTCTCCGACCCTTCTGCCGTCGTCGCGGGTTTGGGCGAACCAGAGCGGGCCCAGGTGCAAAAGCTCTATTGCTCGGATGAGCTGACAATCCTCAACGTCGTCTGGGGACCCGGCATGACGATCATGCCGCACAACCACTTGATGTGGGCGGTTATCGGCATCTATACGGGGCGCGAGGACAACATCTTCTGGCGTCGCCTGCCCGGCGAAGCTGGCGGCAAAATCGAAGCGGCCGGCGCGAAGTCCTTGGGGCAACGCGATGCCGAACCGCTTGGCCGGGACATCATTCACACGGTGACCAATCCGCTGTCCCGACTGACCGGGGCGATCCATGTCTATGGCGGCGATTTCTTTGGCGTCGTCCGCAGCGAATGGGATCCTGAGACGCTTCTCGAGCACGCCTATGACCTGCAGAAAAACGTGAAATTATTTGAAGCAGCCAATGCGGTGATAGCTAAGTCGTGATCAAACTTTAGTTTCGCGAACTCATCACCAACCCGGCAGATATATTGTTAACTGATTGTTAAGGGCGCCTCCCCTAATCTCGATGGTTAGGGTGGCCCAGGGCGTGCTATGGACATTTCCGTCGTCATTCCTGTGTACAATGAGGTAGAGACCCTTCCGGAATTACATCAAACCCTAAGCGATACTCTCGACCGCCTGCCGCAATCCGCCGAGATCGTCTTTGTGGACGACGGTTCGACCGATGGCTCCGGCGCGGTATTGGACGATCTGGCGCATTTGGATGCGCGCGTCCAGATTCTCCACTTTCGTCGGAATTATGGTCAAACCGCCGCCCTGATGGCTGCTTTTCAGCGAAGCACGGGTAGTGTGGTCATTCCGATGGATGGCGACGGCCAGAATGACCCCGCTGATATTCCTCGCCTATTGGACAAGCTCTGCGAGGGCTTCGATGTGGTCTCCGGGTGGCGCATGCCGCGCGACGACAAATTTTCCCGGCGCCTCCCCTCGGTCGTGGCGAACCGTCTTATCTCCTCGCTACTGGGCGTCCGTCTGCACGATTACGGCTGCACGCTCAAAGCTTATCGGCGCGAGGTTATCGAAGATGTGCGCTTATACGGAGAGATGCACCGCTTTATCCCGATCTACGCGGCACGCGAGGGGGCGAGCGTGACCGAGCTCCGAGTCACCCACCACCCGCGCCGCCACGGCAAATCGAAATATGGGTTTGGTCGAATCTCTCGTGTATTTCTTGACTTGCTGACCTTGTATTTTATCGATCGATCGCTGGATCGGCCGATACAGTTTTTCGGAAAGATCGGGCTCTTTTTCTGGGGTATAGCATTTCTGGCCTTTGGCTGGGCGGCGGTGCTGAAATTCGGCTACGACGTTTCGTTGATCCAGACCCCGCTGCCGCTGCTCGCCGCCACGATCGGGCTTTCAGGAGTACTGTTCATCCTGCTCGGCATCATCGCGGAAGTGCAGACGCGGATCTATTTCGAAGGCCGCGGCAAGCCGCCCTACAAGGTCAAGAGCATTGTGAAACATTCAACAACCGAGCGCGTTCCAGTACTGGCCGGCCGGTGGTAGCATAATGTGCGGCATCGCTGGGTTCACCCGCCCAGCTCCCGACGCACACCGCATCCTTGCCGAGATGAACGCCGCGCTGGGCCACCGCGGGCCCGACGGCAGCGGCACATTCGTCGATGACCGCATCGCTTTGGGCCATACGCGCTTAGCTATCGTCGATATCAAAGGTGGCGCACAGCCGCGGGTTGATGAAGCCACCGGCGATGCTCTGGTCTTCAATGGGGAAATCTACGGGTATCGGGCTCTTGCCGCAGAACTTAGAGGCCGTGGAGTGGTGCTGCGCGACCACTCCGATACCGAAGTGCTGTTCCACCTAATCCGCCAAAACGGGGTTCGATGTACCATCGAGCGAATTGAAGGCATGTTCGCCTTTGCCTTTCGCGACGGTGCGACCGGTGCACTTTACCTCGTGCGCGACCGTTTCGGGGAAAAGCCGCTCTATTACGGCCAGCACGGGTCGGAGATCATCTTCGCCTCTGAGGTTACTGCACTGCAATGTCATCCGGGTTTCCGCTCTGCGGCGCCGGACCGGATGGGTGCTTACAAACTCCTTCTCTACGAGTACCTGCCGGGTACGGACTCGGGCTGGCAGGGCATAACCAAGCTTGAGCCCGGTGCCATGCTCGTTGCCCGGGATGGTCAGATCAGCATCGATCGGTTTTGGCGTCTGCCACTGGGTGCGGTGGGCCGCGCTCGCGAAGCAGAGGTGGTTGATCAGCTCGAAGAGCTGCTCCTCACTTCGGTTCGTGATCGCGTCGTCGCAGATGTGCCCGTCGGTGTATTTTTGTCGGGCGGCCTCGACTCCAGCTTGATTACCGCATTGGCGCTGAGGGCTGCTCCTGATCTTACGGCCTTCACTGTGCGCATTGGCCGAGACAGCTTTGACGAGACGCCTCATGCGATCGAGGCTGCGCGTCATCTGGGTGTGCGCCATCACATTGTCGGTCTCGACGACGCGGATTTGACGGTCGCTCTCGACACGATCACCGAGAAGCTCGGCGAGCCTTTCGCGGATTCGTCGCTACTCCCCACTTATCTCGTTTGCCGCGCGGCCCGCAGCTTGATGACTGTCGCGCTCGGTGGCGATGGTGCCGACGAGCTCTTCCTCGGCTACCCGAATTTTGCGGTACAGCGCTTCGCTCTCGCCATGCGGTTCATTCCGCCCTCGGCTGCCGATCTCCTGGAGCGTGCCCTAAAGGCTTTGCCCGGCAACGAAAGTTATATGAACCGTCGCTTTCTCGCGATGCAATTGGCGCAAGGCTTTGGCGCTGCGACGACCCGCCAGTCTTTTTTATGGATGGCCCCTTTTGGGCCAAACCGGATGATGGATTTGTGGCGCCCCTCGGCCCTGCCCGTGGACGAGATGCGCGACGCGACCTTTGCCGCCGTCGACCGTCGAGCGGCAGAAGCCGGCAACGTCACCGACATCGAGCGGCTAGCCTATCAGTTCCTGACCACCTATCTGCCCGAAGACATTCTAACCAAGACCGATCGAGCATCGATGTTCGCCAGCCTCGAGGTGCGAGCTCCGTTTCTGAGCCGAGCCTTCGCAGAATACTCTTGGGGTCTGCCGACCCGGCTGAAAATGCGGCGAAGCGTGAAGAAATATATCCTAAAGCAGCTCGCCTGCCGGTATCTGCCAGAGCGGATCGTTCATCGAAGAAAGCACGGGTTCGCCATCCCCATCGGCCGGTTGATCAGAACCCTCTTCTGGACCCGGTGCCGGGATGTCCTGATGTCGACCGACAATGCGGTGGCAGAGTGGTTTAGACGAGAAGCGATCGAGGCATTGCTCGGCGAACACCTTGCAGGCCGCGCCGATCACGGCAAGAAGCTGTGGGCCCTCTATATCTTGTACTCGGTTGGAGGGCGTCGGCGACCACACTCCTCGGGCACGACGCATGGGGCCATGCTCACCACTGCCTCATAATTGTTCTTGAATGACGGACCGGACCGCAGAGGATCTCAAGGGTTCGTCCGACCGCTTCGGCTACGAATGGAACTCCTACGCCGAGATATTGCCGGAGCATGAAGAGCAGTTTCGCCGATGGACCGCGGCGCTGTCCCCAGACGACTGGCGGGGCAAGCTCTTTCTCGATATCGGCTGCGGCATGGGACGGAACAGTTATTGGCCGCTCAAATACGGCGCCGCGGGTGGTGTCGCGATCGATCTCGACGAGCGCTCGCTCCACAGCGCGCGCCGCAATCTGAAATCCTTTCCGGCGATGCGAGTGATGCGGGCGAGCGTTTACGAGTTGCCGTTCGAAGACCATTTCGACTTGGCCTTCTCTATCGGCGTGATCCATCACCTCGAGCATCCTGAGCGAGCGCTCGAAAGAATGGCGCGCGCCGTCAAACCGGGCGGTTGCGTCCTGATCTGGGTCTATGGCCGCGAGAATAATCGTTGGCTCGTCTCAGTGTTGGATCCGTTGCGGCGGATGCTGTTCAGCCGACTGCCGATCGGGCTGACACATCACCTGTCTTTGTATCCGGCCCTCCTCGTCTGGGGTTTGGTGAGGCTCGGTGTGCGGCCGATTGAATATTTTCGCCTTATTGCGAAATTCGATTTTCCGCATCTGCGGGCAATCGTGTTCGACCAGATGCTGCCGCGCATTGCTCATTATTGGCCACGGGAGGCAGTGGCGAAAATGATGGCGGAGGCAGGACTCGAAGACATTCGGCTGACTTGGGTGAACCAAATGTCCTGGTCGGCGATCGGCCACCGGCCGCCGCCTGAAGGGCTAAACTCTGGCCCATCTCGCCTCTCTTCTGGTTCTTAGACGCGAGAGAAAATCGACCGCACTGCGCGGCAGTTGCCGAATCACCGCGTGACGGATCCGATCCGGGAATGGCCAATAATCACGGAGGCTCTGGTTCTCGGGCACGCGGAAGGCACGCAGGCTCTCGGGCAAATTTTGGAGATGATCGCTTTCTGCATAGAGAACGATATTGTGGCGATACCAATCTTGAATCTGTAAATTCCCGGCAGTTTGCGGGCGAATACAGTCAATCGCGATATAGCCTAGATCGCCGAATTTCTCGCGCCAATATTCGAGCGGCTGCTCATTGATGTGGTGTTCGCCGCCCTGACCTGGGACAGCGGCCGAGAACATGACGAGCGGCCCATGATCGGTCAGCATCCCGATGAAATCGGATGCCTTTTGTCGAGGCAAATGTTCGGCGACCTCGAGGCTTTGCACCAGGTCGAAGCGCTGCCCTAAATCTATCGGTTGACTCAGATCGGCAGCGTGAAACCTGTGAGCGTCGATCATCAAATGCCGCTGGTCGACATAGGGGCCGTCAACCCCCACCACGATGGCCGCGGTCTTGCGCCATACGCTTAACCAGGCACCTTGGCCGCAGCCAAAATCGACAACACTGTCTATCGGCAGCGCTGCGCTCAGCAGCGGCACGATCTGCTCCGCGGAACGCACTGCGAAGGACGCCAAGAAACGGTAGAAATCGAGGTCGTATTCGTGCACTTTGCTGTATTGACTTTGGTATCTACCGCGTAGCGATCTCAATGAACTAGCGTGGCTAATCGTATTTTGTTAACAAAATATTGATGATGTCGAAACTCCCGCGCGCCATTCTGTTCGACATGGATGATACCATCCTCGCGGTGTCCGGCTCGGCGCGCGTGGTGTGGACAAGGATCGCAGAGGAGTTCGCCGCGGCTCTAGCTCCGCTGTCGCCCGCCGAAATCGTCACCGCAATCGAGGTCCAGTCACAGCGGCTGTGGAACGATAACGCGTGGAACCGCGAGTGGCGGGTGCGTGTGGGCGAGGCGAGGCGCCATATTGTCGCGAGCGCTTTTACCATGCTGGGCGCTGCCGGGAAAACGGCTCCTGCGCCGGATATCGGCAACACGATGGCGGATCGGTTTTCGCTGATCCGGGACGAGGAGCTGACCGTCTTTCCGGGCGCCCACGAAACCCTCGATCTCCTGAAACAGTTAGGTGTGCGTCTCGCGTTGATCACCAACGGCGCCGCCGAGCCGCAACGTGCCAAGGTCATCCGCTTCGCTCTCGCAGAGCGCTTTGACCACGTTCAGATCGAGGGCGAGCACGGGTTCGGCAAACCCGAAGAGCGGGCCTATACACACGCTATGGACGTGCTCGGTGTCGGGCCGCAGGCGACATGGATGGTCGGCGACAATCTCGAATGGGAGGTGGTGGCGCCGCAACGGCTCGGTATTTACGCGATCTGGTACGACGGCTACGGCGCCGGACTGCCGCCCGACTGTCAGATCCGGCCCAACCGGATCATCCGCTCACTGCCGGCGCTGTTGTTGTGAATCGACAGATTTACAATGCGGCGATTGCCTGCACCTCGATCAGGAACGGCTCCTGTACGAGCCGGTCGACGATCAGCAAAGTGTTGGGCGGATAGGCGCCGTTCGTAAACATGCTGGGAAATTCGCGTCCGCGATACGCCATGAACTTAGCGATATCCTGCGCACGCACGAGGTAGGTCGTGAACTGAACGATGTTACTCCAGCCTGCATCGACCGAATCGAGCGCCGCCTTGATATTTGAGAACACCTGGGCGCATTGCGCGTCGAAATCATCGTCCCCGACGATATGCCCCGCCGTGTCGGTCGCCACCTGGCCGGCGATAAAGACGAACTCCGATGCGCGAACGCGAGCGATCTGCGAGTATTGACCGAGCGGCTTGCCGAGAGAGGCAGGGTTGAAGATTGCGATGCTCGGCACTCTCCTCTCCCGCGGCCGCGTTGATCACTGGGCGCGATAGAGGCCGTAATCGGCAAGACAGCCCTCGATCGGGGCAACCTTATTCGAGCTCTTCGCCCGGTCTTCGCAGGCGGCGACAACCGCCGCAAATTCATTCTTCGAAGGCGGTTTGCCGGCCGCCGTTTGCCACTCCTGAAGCTCGGAGGAAGCGCTGGCCGGCGTTACGGCATCCCCGGTCGCGCAGGCGACGAGACCAAACAACACCAAGAATGTGACCCCCCGCATTTCGAGACGCCCTAGAAATCTTGCCCAAACTTTCCCCACCTCGGATTTTAGCCGGTAGTGGCCGTCTTCGCTACTCTTTTTACGTGTTGGGGAGGGGGCGCCCTCTCCCGGCTTTCGGGGAGAGGGTTAGAGTAAGAAGCGACTGCCCTCTCCCTTCACTCTACATCGGCGAGCTCGAGCTGGTCGGCGAGGCCGTAGCCTTCGGCGAGACTGCGCAGCTTGTACCAGGTGGCATCCTCGACTTCGATGCCGTTCTGGCGGCGGTCTTCTTCACGCATGTGCTCGATCTCGCCCGGATAATACACGCCGGCGCTCCCTTCGGCCGGCTTTGTCGCTTTCAGATACTCGACAAACTCGCCGATGTCCCTCTTGAACTGGGCGAGCGGCCGGAAGGCATCGACCTTGAAGACGGCCATAAAGCAGCCGTCATTGTGGCGCCCGGTTGGCTCGACCCCGAAACCGAGGCCGGTCAGCAGACCGCAGAGGATCTCGACCATGACCGACAGGCCGTAACCTTTGTATCCTTCGGTGCCGCCGACCGGGAGGAGGGCGCCGCCTTGGCGGAGTTGGCTCGGGTCGGTCGTCGGTTTCCCGTCACGGTCGATAATCCAGCCCGGCGGCACCGGCGTGCCGCGCGCGACCGAAAGCGCGATCTTCCCAGCGGCTGCCGCCGAGGTCGCCATATCAAGGTAGAGCGGCCCGTCAAGATCCGATGGCATCGCGATCGAAATCGGATTGGTGCCGAGGCGCGCCTCACGCCCGCCAAACGGCGCCACCGCCTTGGGCGAGCGCCCGGAGTCAGCGGTGATCAGCCCGATCATGCCGGCCTCCGCTGCCATCAGGGTGTAGCTGGCAAGCCGGCCGATATGGCCTTGGCGGAACACCGTTGCGGCTGCGACATTCGACTTCTGGGCCTTCTCGATCGTCAGCCGCATGGCCCGTTCATTGACGACGTAGCCGAAGCCCCAATGCCCGTCGACAACTGTCGTGGTCGGTGATTCCTGGACGATCTTCCAGGGCGCGCCGGGGACGATATGCCCCACCTTGATGCGCTCGATATAGGTTGGGATCTGGATCACACCGTGAGAATCGTGGCCAGCGAGATTGGCGTTGACCACGTGCCGCACAACGATTTCCGCCTCTTCCGGGGGCGTCCCTGCTGCCACGAACAACGCTCGCCCAATCTCGCCGAGACGCTCCGCCGGGATTTTCGGCATCGTTTCCTCCCTCCCTAATGTCCCGCGCCGACGCTGGCGGGGTCCACCGTAATTCCATAAAAGCGCTGCGGGCTGTCGAAGAAGATTTTACGCTTGAGGCCGTCCGCGATGTCGCCGCGATCCGCGAGGGTCGATACCGCGTCGGGGAACTGGCCATCCCAATGCGGATAATCGGACGCGAAGAGGATATTGTCGGCCGGGAAAAAGTCCGGCACATAGCGTAAGGTTTTCTCTTCGGGCTCACAGGACACGAACACCCGGCCGCAGGTCATGTATTCCGACGGTTTCGCCTTCAACAGCGGCGCGTCGAATTTGCGGAACTCGTATTCTTCGTCCATGTGCTCCATCCAGAACGGGACCCAGCCGATCCCGGCTTCGAGGAAGGCGACCCGTAGGTCCTGATATTTTTCCAACAGCCCGCTATAGATGACCGCCGTGCAGGCGATCAATTGCTCGGGCGCGTGCGACAAGGTGTGGATCTGCAAGAAATTCTCGAAATGGCACAGCGGGTCGAGCGTGTCGCTGCCCGACGCGTGAAACGCCACGGCCACCCCCTGGTGCGCACACTCCTCGTAGAACGGCCAGAAATCGCGATGGGCGATATTACGGCCGCGGTCGTAGGTATTGACCATGACGCCGACATTGCCAAGCTTCGAGACAGCCCGCTCCATCTCGTCGATGGCGGCTCTGGTGTCGACATGCAATGGCACCAGAGCGACGGCCTTCAGACGCTTGCGGTCGATTGCGCACCAGTCGTAGAGCCAGTCGTTATAGGCTCGGCACAAGGCGATCGCATAGTCACGCTCACGCACCCGTGTTAGCATCAGCCCGCCGGTTGGATAGATGATCTGCAGATCGATCCCCTCCTGGGCGTTGTCGGCGAGGTTCTGCGCTGGCGATGGTGGCCGTTTGCTGGCGAGCTTGCCGTTTTGCGTCCTGTCGAAATTGTCGGAGGGGTAGATCGTCGCCCGGTTCCGGTATTGCTCCGGAAGCCTTTCACGGTAGACGGGCTCGTAATCGACGGCGTGCCCGTCGGCATCGATGATGACCATGCCGTTCTTCATCAGGCGAACCTCCTGAGGGAAACAACTCTTGTACCATGCTGCCGGAGCCGCGCGGAATCAAACCGGGGCGTCGTCGCTCGATGGTTTCAGGAACTTATAAATCGACGAGAAATCCTCTCGGCCGAGCCCGTGCGAGGACGCCATGCGATAAAGCTGCTGGGCCGCGGGCGCCACAACGATCGGCACCCGTTTTTCTCGCGCCGCGCTCACTGCGAGGCCGAGATCCTTCGCCATCAGATCGGTCATGAAGCCTGGCGAATATTGCCGGTTCGATGCGGCACCGTCGACGATGCCGGGGACCGGGTGCATATGCTCCATGACCCAAGTGGCGCCCGAGGATTTGGCGATCACGCTTGTCAATATCTGCGGGTCGACGCCGAACGCCTCGCCGATCCGGAACGCCTCGGCGACCGCGACCAGGGCCGAGCCCGAGATAAGATTGTTGCAGAGCTTGGCGACCTCGCCGGCGCCGACATCGCCGACATGGATGATGTTCGAGCCCATCGCCGCAAGCGCCGGCCGCGCCTCTTCGAGATCGCCGGCATCGCCGCCGACCATGATCGCCAATGTTCCTGCCGTGGCACCGCCGACTCCGCCCGACACCGGCGCATCGAGAAACCGCAGGCCGCGTTCCTTGAGCCGCGCCGCGACCCGCTGCGAGGTGCCGGGGTCGATCGTCGACATGTCGACGCAGAGCCGTCCTCCCCCCGCACTTTCGACAATTCCGCCGCCGCCGAGGTACACGGCTTCGACATTGGCCGAGGACGGCAGCATCGTAATCACGAGGTCGCAACTTGCCGCCGCCTCGCCAACCGACCGCGCCCGCTCCGCGCCCAGCTTAACTGCGGCGTCGAGCGCCGCCGGGACAACGTCGAAGGCGACGACCTCGAACCCCTTCTTGACGAGGTTGGCCAGCATCGGCTGCCCCATCGTGCCGGTCCCGATGAACCCGATCTTCATCATTACCTCCGCTGGTTGACGGGAGTTTTGTGGCTTTCCACGCGTCCAGCCGTTCGCTGCGGCCGATCACCGTCGCCGGCGCCGGGCCGAAGAACGGGCGAGCGCCTCTAACGCGATCGCCATCGCTTCATCGCGGCACCCGCCGAGCGCGGTGCCGACGAAGTTCATGACCGATCGCTTCGCCTCGTGCCGCACCTCGCCGGGATATCCCTCCACCTCGACTCGACAAGGAACTGTGCGAGCTGCTGCGTCGCCGGTTCTGTTGCCATCAGGTCCCCACTGCACAAGATAGCCGTCATCGACCGTGACCGGGCTGCCGGTCACCCGCTGCCACTCATCCGAGGCGAGATCTAGGATCGCATCGGTAATATCTTCGGGCTGGCCCATGCGGCCAAGCGGGATCTGCGCAATCGTGGCGCGCCGCTGTTCGGGATCGGCATAGCTGGCGCGGGTCAGCCCGGTTAGCGCCGAACTCGAGCTGGCCCGAGGACACGCTCCCCGGCGGTCGCGAAGCTTGCCCAGCCTGATCGGAGGCGATCTCTTTTCAGTCGCGTCGGTAGGGGTAGCAGCGGCCTCTCTCGAGGGCGAGCCCGTAATGCTGGCCGAGGGCGCGGATGGCGTCCGCATGGTCGGCGTATGGGTCGGCATTCGCCATGCCGACAATGATCGGCCGGAAGCTGCGATCGTCGTGTCCGCCGGGCGGCAGCATGGCCGTCACCAGCGGATTGCCCTCGTCGTCACGCAAGGTGAGGAACAGCGGCATCTCTCGCTGAACATGCGCTTTGAGACCGATTTCCTGCTCGATGTACACTTTGGAGATGGGCTGAAAACTTTGGGTCGCTTTCTCCTGCTCCTTGCGAAAGAATTTTTCGACAGCGTGGCGCATAAGCTCGGATTCACTTGCGGCCTCGGCTTCGGTCTCGATCCGAAACCAGGTCTTCCCGCCTGGCGCATCGCAAACGTATCTCATGTATCCCTCCCACAATTGCTATGACGAGCCGGGATCGCGAACCATCGCGGGCAGGCACAGCATTATCGATCGAGGACAACGCGCAGGCAAGGCCAGGTCCGCGTTCCGCCCAATAGTATAGCAGGATCTTTCGTTGCCTAGCGGGTTCGTTTGATCCGCTGGTCCTCCGGCGAGGGCATGCCGGTCCAATCCCGCCATAGCGAGATCACGGCGGCCATGACAGCCGGGCCGAGAAAAAGCCCGACGATGCCAAAGGTTTCGAGTCCGCCGAGAATGCCCAGCAACACCCACAGAAACGGCAGGCGCGCAGCGCCGCCGATGATGATGGGGCGGATAAAATGGTCCGCAACAAAGACGACGACGAGGCCAAAGCAGAACACGCCTACGCCGGCGACAGTGTTGCCCGTGCCGACCAGGTACAGGGCGGCTGCGCCGAATGCGACCGGCGCACCAAAGGGGATTATAGCGAGCACGCCGGTCAGCGCTGCGACCGATACCGGGTGGGGCAGGCCCACGACGATATAAGCGGTCCCCATGACGGCGCCCTCCGCGAGGCCGACGAGGACCAGACCGTTCACCGATGCCAGCACCGCCTGAACCATGTGCCGTCCGATTCGCTCCCCATCGGGGCCGAGCAGGCGGTCGCTCAGGCGGATAAGTTCTTGGCTGAATCGGGTGCCGTGGCGGAACAGGAAGAAGAGGGTCAGAAGGGTGAAGCCGAAGAGGATCAGCCGGTGAACGACCGCCGCCCCGTATTGCCGCGCCGACGCGGCGACTGAGCGCGCGTCGAGGTGGCCCAGCAGTTCCTGGAGCGCATTCGGGTCGCTCAAATTGGCGCTCCACCAGTCCGCTAACATGCTCCCGATGAGCGGAAGCTGCTGAATCCAGTCGGGTACGTTGATCCCGCTGCGCTGCGCCTCACCGAGAAAGTGGATCACGACGCGGATCTCGCGCGCCCCTTCGATTACCACATAAAGAAACGGAATGGTGAAAACGAGCCCGATCACCAGGGTAATGAGCAGCGGGGCTAAAATCCCTTCCTCGCCCGCTGGTAGCCACTCGACGAGCCTTCTGTAGAGCGGCCAGAGCGCGATCGCCAACACGGCGGCCCAGGCGAGGGCGGGCAAGAAGCGATGCAGGATCCATAACCCGAGGAGCGTCAGCGCAATTGCTAGCACCGCACGCGCAATACGCTGCGCGTTTGCCAAGCGCTCCGGTTCGACATTCCCTGGAGATAATGGCAGATCAGGAGTGGGGTCCATTCAGCCTCGCCCTTCTGAGGATCCTGCCCCCGACACCGCGGGAATGGTTATTTGAGCTGGTCGGCGACCTTGTCGAGGCCGGCCTTGGCGCACGCCTCGTCCTTCTCGCCGCCTGGAGCGCCGGAGACGCCGACTGCGCCAATAACCTCGTCGCCGACCTTGATCGGCAACGCGCCTTGGGCCGCCATTATGCCTGTCAGGTGTACAGCACCGTTTGTAGGATTGTCCTTAACGCGCTGTGCGAATTCGCCCGAGGGAACGCGAAAGGTGCGGGCGGTATAGGCCTTGCGCTGGCTGTTCTCCATCGTATGCGGCGGAGCGCCGTCGCCGCGCACTGCGACGAGAACTTCGCCGCTGCGGCCGATCACATGCACCGAGACGTGATAGCCCTGCTTCGTGCAGGTCTCGAGCGCAGTCTGCGCAATCGTCACTGCCATTGCGGCCGAGAGGTTCTTTTCCGTGAGCAGTTGCGCGCTCGCGGGTAAAGCCAGCCCGCAGACAACGCCGGCAACAGCGAGGCAGTTGGGAAGCGGTCGCATGCTGCTGTTTCCTCCCTTGCGTTTGAATGATCTATGCGCGTGGATACGATCCGCGATCGCACCCTACCACATTTGGACCCGCCCGCTTGCAGGAGGATAGCCGATGATTCCAAGGCGACGGCTGATCGGGGTTTTCGCCGGCTGTGCCGCCGGGTTCTCGTTCCCGTGGGGAGCCAGAGGAGCTGCACTCCCGCCGACACCATCGCAAACGGCGGGGCCTTTCTATCCCTTGACGTTTCCCGCCGACGCGGGCAATGACCTCGTTCAAGTTGCGGGGCATAACGTTACGGCAAAGGGAACCGTGACTTATGTTGCGGGGCACATTCTCGATCCGACCGGGCGACCCATCTCCGGCGCGCGGGTCGAGATCTGGCAGTGTGACGCCAACGGGCGATATCATTACGTGCATGACGATCGGGCCGGAGAGCCGCTCGACGAGAATTTCCAGGGTTATGGCCAGACGACGACGGATGCCGAGGGCGGCTACCGATTCCGCACGATCCGCCCCGTGCCCTATCCCGGGCGCGCTCCCCACATCCATTTCGCGGTGTCCGGATCCGCATTACGCCGCTTTACAACGCAAATGTACGTCGCCGGCGAGCCTCTCAACGAGCGCGACGGTGTTCTGAGCGGCGTGCGCGACCCGACCGCACGCGCCCGCCTGATCATACCCTTGCGGCCAGCCCCCGAGATCGAGACGAACGCTTTCGCAGGCACCTTCGACATCGTGTTGGTCTAGTCGCAGCACGCGGCGCAGTTGTACAATCCGAAGGATCGTTGTCAAATTCGTAACACGATTTAGTTCAATATCTCGAAAAGAGTTCGCGGTTGACGTTATAGAGCGGCGCCACGTAACTTAACCGACTGCCTGATCTCGATTCGTCCGCGCGCCGTGCAGGGACCACTTTCGCAAATTTGAACGTGTCCCACATCGTGCGACGAACACCCTATGAGCACCGATGTGGCAAGTATCGTCGCATTGCCTCGGTATTCTGCGAGAAACCCAATCCATCAAGCCCTCGCGGAACTCTCTGCGTAAGGCCATGCAGCGGTAGCTTCTGGGGATAATTCAAGCGTCTCGCCACTAGAAGAACAGATTGATGAGCGGGTCGCCGATCTGTTTTCGGTCACAGAGAGCGAGATGAATCGGGCGCGCGAAGGCTTGGCGCTGCGCCGCTGATGCTCGCTGTCGGGGATTTGCGATATCGACAATCACGTAATTGCCACAATCGCATCGTATTCTCGCGGCATCGGCACCCGTGAGCGGGTGCGAAATTGCCGTTGGAGGAGTTGGCGATGCCTGATCTCGACCAGATAAAACAGGGGGAACAGGTCGCGCGGGACCGGTCTGGGCGGTTTGCCAAGGGCCGCTCTGGCAATCCCGCCGGCCGGCCGCGCGGCTGCCGCGACCACGCCAACCGCGCCGCTCAGCTGTTGCTCGCCGGCGAGGGCGAAGCGTTGACCCGCAAAGCCGTCGAATTGGCGCTCGCCGGCGACCCGGCGGCATTGCGGCTGTGCCTCGAACGCATCGTCGGGCCATGCCGCGAACGCGCGGTCGAATTCGTCATGCCGCCGATCCGCAATGCCGCCGATCTGGCGAATGCGATGGCCGCGGTCGCCGACGCGGCGGCACAGGGTGCCGTCACGCCGCGCGAAGCGATGCAGCTGGGTCATGTGGTCGAGGCCTATGTCCGCGCGGTCGAAGCAACCCAGTTCGAGCGGCGCCTGCGCGCGTTGGAGGCGATCGATGCCGCGGCCCCTTGACACTCGCCTCGACCGGGTCGAGGCGCGGAAGATGGCGACTGCCGCCGAACGCGGCTCAGCCGCGATCCGCTGCCGCCACGTATGGCACGCCGAGGCCGCGATGGGTGCCGTCATCCGCAGCGCGCTGGCGCGCGCCGGTGTCGATGCGGCGCAGGCCACCCGCCTCTGTGTCGCGGACGAAGCCGCCGCGGCACTCGCCGCGTGCGCCGACGACCATGATGCTGCGCCCGTCACCGCCCACGATGGGACGCCGGATGATGCTTTCGCGCCCAAGATCCTGGCGATGACCCGGCGCTTTACCGACGGGGAGCCGCCCGACTTCGCTAATGCCTCCTTCGCCGAACTGTTCGCCTGGTCGCTCGCCCAGCCGGCAGCGGAGTAGCCTTGCCGTTTTCCAGCACCCTTCCCCAATGCCGCTTTCCGACGACGCCGTGCCTCGGCTCGGCTTCCTCCTGAGCGTCGAAGCGAGCGCGTCGGGCCGGTTTTGGGCATCGGCTATGCACCTAGCGCAGGCCTCGACGGTCTTTCATGGTTGGCGCTCATTGCCAGCGGGCTCAGGATGGGAGGCGCGGTAATTGCTAACTTCTCCGGAGAAGACCATGAGTGCGCACATGACCCCTGAACAGGTTCGTTCGAAAATCGACCACCCGATCGTCGACGGCGACGGGCATTGGGTCGAGTACGATCCGGTGTTCAGCGACAAGATGCGCAAGGTCGGCGGCGATCTGGCCGCGGACGGCTTTCTGAAGGCAATGGCGACAACCCGCGACTCGCTCGCGATGACGGTCGCTGAACGGCGGCACAAGCGCATCGGGCAGTCGGCCTTTTGGGCTCGCCAGGCGGAAAATACGCTCGATCGCGCCACCGCGATGATGCCGAAATTGCTTTACGACCGCCTCGACGAGATCGGCCTCGATTTCGTCATTGTTTACCCGACCGCCGGACTGCGCTTCCCGCGGATACAGGACGATGCCACCCGCCGCGCCGTGATCCGCGCCTACAACATCGTCTCGGCCGATTATTTCAGCGGTCTCGGCGACCGCATGACGCCAGCGGCGATCATCCCGATGCACACCCCCGACGAAGCGATCGCCGAGCTCGAATTCGTCACCAAGCAATTGGGCTCGAAGGTCGGCATGTTCGGCAGCAACATGGCCCGCAAGGTGCCCGCCGCCGCGGCCAACGATCCCGACACTGCGCGCTTTGCGGTGTGGTATGACGTGCTCGGCATCGACAGCGATTATGACTACGACCCGGTCTGGACGAAATGCGTGGAGTTGGGGATCGCGCCGACGTTCCACAGCGCCAGCCTCAATCAGGGCCTGCGGCTGTCGCCGACCAATTTCACCTACAGCCACATCGGTCATTTCGCCGCAGCCGGGCATGCGACCGCCAAGGCGATTTTCCTCGGCGGCGTCACAAGGCGCTTCCCCGAGTTGCGTTTCGCGTTCCTCGAAGGCGGGGTCGGCTGGGCCTCCCAGCTCTTCGGCGATTTGATCGAGCATTGGGAGCGGCGCAGCGCCAAGGCATTGGAGCGCATGCACCCGGACAAGCTCGACCGCGCCAAATTGATGAGCCTCGTCGAGAAATACGGCTATGACGACATTGCCGTCGCCCTGCGCGAACGCGGTGGCCTACCCGACCCGGAACAGGCCTATCTGACCGGCGGGGTCGAGAATCTCGACGATTTCTCGGCCTGCAAGATCACCCGCAAGGAAGACTGGGTCGATCTTTACGCCAAGCCCTATTACTTCGGCTGCGAGGCGGACGACCGGATGAACGCCACTGCGTTCGGCCGCAACAACCCGTTCGGGTCAAAGCTGAACGCGATCTTCAGCTCGGATATCGGGCATTTCGACGTGATCGATATGCGCCACCCCCTGCCTGAAGCTTATGAACTGGTCGAAGACGGCCACATCACCACAGACGATTTCCGCAGCTTCACCTTTGCCAACGCGGTGCAGCTGTGGGGCACACAGAACCCGCGGTTCTTCGAAGGCACGCGCGTCGCCAAAGAAGCCGCCGCCGTGCTCGCCGCGGCGCAAACCCCGACCCTCGCCGCCGCGGAATAACCTCAGTCGCGACCTACTCGCACGTAGCAGCGCCGTCTCCGACGGCGCTGTTTTTATTCGAGCACCGGAGATTGGGCGAGGCTCTTTCTCGCGGCTGAGGCACCCCTCTTGTGAGAAAACGGCGCCGCGTGTCGATCCCGCTTTTCTCGTGCGTCGTCTGGCTGTCGCACATCATTTGGAGGAGTACAGCCATGCCAGAGCTTCAGATCATCGGCGCACCGCAGAGCAACTACGTCTGGGTCACCCGCATCGCCTGTCATGAGAAGGGGGTGCCGTACACACTCTTGCCGGTCATGCCGCACACTCCCGAGATCGACGCGATCCATCCGCTGGGAAAGATCCCGGCGTTGCGTCACGGTGATGTGACCCTCGCCGAATCTCGCGCGATTTGCTTCTACATCGATCATGCATTCGACGGCCCGCCGCTCGTCTCGAGGTTTCCGGTCGAGGGAGCACAAACCGAGCAGTGGATTTCTATCGTCAATACGCATTTCGACGCGCTCGTGGCGCGCCCCTATGTCGGCGCTTACTTCTTCCCCGGCACTCCAGACGGCAGCCCCAATCGCCCGATCATCGAGACGGCCCTGCCGAAACTCGAAGCGCAGTTTGCAATGCTGGACCGCGCCGTCGCCAAGACCGGCCACCTGGTCGGTGGCAGTTTCACCCTCGCCGATATGAACGTGCTGCCGATGCTGTTCTATCTCCACCATTTGCCCGAGAGCCGGGTCATGGTACGGCGCAACGCGAGCCTCGAGGCGTATTACGAGCGCCACATGGCCCGGGCCAGTGTCAAGGAGGCGATCCCCGCACCCTTCCCGGGCCGCTCGTCCTGGACGATCGAGGCCTGAACCAGCCGGATTCTCGCAAGGAGGCCGACACAGTGGCTACTGTCCTCTATTACGGCTCGGGTTCGCCTTATGCATGGCGCGCCTGGCTTGCCCTCGAGCAGAAGGGCGTCCCTCATGAACTCAAGACGCTGTCCTTCACCGCCGGTGACCTCAAGACCGCGGAGTTCTCCGCGCTCAATCGGCGCCGAAGGGTGCCGGTCCTCGTCGACGACGGCTTCGTACTTTATGAATCCGCCGCGATCGTAGAGTACATCGAAGAGAGGTGGCCGGAGGGGCCGCCTCTCTTCGCCGCCGATGTTCGCGAGCGTGCTGTACAGCGGCGCATAGTGCGCGAGGCGGACCAGTATCTTGCCAGGATCATCGAGCGGATCGCAGCAGGCGCGGGAGCGACGGATGCCCACGGCGATCTTCAGGAAGAGCTGACCCACTGGGAGTCGGTTATCACCGGCGACTATGTCACCGGCGCGCTTTCGGCCGTCGATCTAACGCTCTATCCGTTTCTTGCGCTGGCCCAGCGGATTGCCGGCCGTCAGCCGGGGTTCGCAGTGAACAGCCTCCTCGGGCCGCGTCTCTCCGCCTGGCTCGACCGGATGCACGCCCTCCCGATCATCCAGACAACTTGGCCGCCGCACTGGAGGTGAGTGCGCTGACGGTGAGCGAACCGAATTGAGTAGGAGGTTGGACAATGCGTTACATGTTCCTGATCTACAGCCGGGAGAGGGATTTCGCCGAGGCCTCTACCGAAGACCGTCAGCTAATCAAAGCCGGGCATTGGGCGGTCATGGACGAAACCAGGAAAAGGGGAGTGTTGCTCGCCGGCGAACCGCTGCAACCGACGGCTACGGCCACAACAATTCGCAAGGAAAACGGCAAGCCTTTCGTCCTCGACGGCCCATTTGCCGAGACGAAGGAGCAGCTCGCCGGGTATTACATTCTCGATTGCAAGAACCTCGACGAGGCGATCGAGTGGGCGAAAAAGATCCCGACCGCATGCAGGGGTGGCGAAGGCTGCGTCGAGATCCGCCCGATCGCCGACATCCCGCCGCGTTAGGAGCGGCACGAAGGACCAATGCCGCAGCCGGGTGAAGTTTGCGCCTCGGCAGAGGCGGTCTTTCGCCGCGAGCACGGCCGGATCATTGCCAGCCTGATCCGGCTGTGCGGCTCCTTCGATCGCGCCGAGGAGGCGATGCAGGAGGCCTTTGCCGCAGCGCTACGTTATTGGGCCGAGCATGGCGTTCCGGACAATCCCGGAGCATGGATCACCACTGCCGCATATCGAAAGCTGATCGACGCCAGGCGGCGTGAGCGCACGCGACGCGAAAAACAAACGGAGCTGGAGCGCGAGATCGCGATTTTCGCGTATGAGGATCCAATACTGTTGGACGACTCGAATTTTGGGATTCCTGATGATCGCCTACGGCTTATCTTCACCTGCTGCCATCCCGCGCTCAATCGCGAGGCGCAGATAGCCTTAACGTTGCGCACTCTTGGCGGGTTGTCGACCGAGGAGATCGCGCGCGCTTTTCTTGTTCCCGAGCCGACTCTGGCGCAGCGCCTCGTGCGTGCCAAACGCAAGATCCAGGACGCGCGGATCCCCTACGAGGTGCCGCCGGAGCAGGCCCTGCCGGAACGCCGCGCTGCGGTGCAGGTAGTGATCTATCTGATCTTCAACGAAGGCTATACCGCGACGGCGGGAGATGCTCTGATCCGGCGGGAGCTTTGTGCCGAGGCCATTCGCCTTGGCGGTGTGCTGTGCGCGATCGACCCACAGGACCCGGAAAGCCTCGGTCTACTCGCGCTGATGCTGCTACACGACTCGCGCCGACAGGCGAGGACCGACGCCGCCGGTGCCCTGGTCACGCTCGAAGAGCAGGACCGATCGCTTTGGGATCGCGGCCAGATCGAGGAAGGCTTGGCGCTCGTGGATGCGGCAATGAGGATGGGTCGGATCGGACCCTACCAGCTCCAGGCGGCGATCGCGGCACTGCATGCCGAAGCCAGCGATCCGGCGGCGACGGATTGGACGCAAATTGCTGCCCTCTACCGCGAGCTCGCGCGCCTCAATCCGAGCCCCGTCGTATTGTTGAACGGCGCAGTCGCCGTCGCGATGAGCGAAGGCCCTGGGCGTGGGTTGACGCTCATCGATGAACTCGGAGCCTCGGGCGAGCTCGATCGCTATCACCTCTATCACGCCGCGCGCGCCGACATGCTGCGCCGGCTGGGGTCTTTCGAGGCGGCGGCAGACGCGTATCGGCGTGCCCTGGCGCTGATGGGCAATGGCGTCGAGCGCGCGTATCTGGAGCGGCGCCTCGCTGCGCTGTGAGGGATCTCGGCTTGCCCCGGCGCGGGCAAATGTGCCAGGGTCCGGGCATGCGATCGCCTAATTTCTACTCCCATGCCGCCTTCGAGCGTGCCGGCTTGCGCCGCCGCGACACCAGCTGGATCGTCGAACGCGTCGGCCATCCGGGGAGCCTTTTCGTACCGGTCTGGCGCAATCAAAACCTGGTAATCGAGCCCCATGGCGGGGAACCGCGCGCCGTCGTGCTCGAGTCGGCCGACATTGCCGCGTTCCTCGGAACGAGCGCCGAAGAGCGGCTCTTGAGCGGCGAAGTCGTGTTTCTCGGCGTCATCGAGGAGCGCGCCCATTTCGCGCTCGACGTATCACCCGTCGAGGCGCCGCTGGAGATGCTGCAGTCCCCCGCATTGGCGGCCAGCGGAGTCGAGGCGGCAACCGTTCGTTTTGCCGATCTGCGCCAGATCGGGGCGCGCGTCGAGCGGCGCGAAGGGGCGCTGTTGGCGCTCGCCCGCGCGATGATGTTCTGGCATTCGCGGCATCGCTATTGCGGTCTCTGCGCCACCCCGACGCGCAGCGAGGAAGCCGGGCATATGCGCCGCTGCACCAATGCCGCCTGCAATACGATGCATTTTCCGCGCACCGATCCCGCCGTCATCATGCTGGTGACCCGTGGCGACCGCGCGCTGATGGGGCGGTCGAAAAACTTTGTGCCGGGCATGTATTCGACCCTCGCCGGTTTTGTCGAACCGGGCGAGAGCCTCGAAGATGCGGTGGCGCGCGAGGTGCGCGAGGAGACCGGCATCGAAGTCGGCGCCGTCCACTACCATTCGTCGCAACCCTGGCCCTTCCCGGCCAACATCATGCTCGGCTTTCACGCCGAGGCGCTGACCACCGAAATCACCGTCGATTACGGCGAGCTCGAAGACGCCCGCTGGTGCGAGCGCGACTGGCTGTTGTCGCATAAGGACGACGATTCGTTCCGCATGCCGCGGCTCGACTCGATCGCCCGCCGGCTCATCGAGGACTGGCTGCATGGGCGGTAGGCCCACGCCCGCTGCGGTCTCAATGGCGGTCGGCGGTGAGGGCGCTGCGCGGGTTCTTGACGAGCGGCATCAGGAGCAGCCCGAACGCGAAGGCGACCCCGAGCAGCATCAATACATCGTTGTAGGTCAGCACCAGCGCCTCACGCTGCACGGTGTCGGCGAGGAGCTTGATGGCGGCACGCGCCGGGTCGCCGTTGATCAGCCCATCGAACCGATGCATTTGCATGTCGAGAAAATGCTGCACCGCCGGGCGTGCCGGGTTGATGTCCTCGATCAACCGGTTCCAGTGGAAATGGAGACGGTCGTTCATTGCCGTCACCAGCAATGCCAGCCCGATCGCACCGCCGAGATCACGCGTCAGATTGTAGAGCCCCGCGGCGTTCTTCAGCTTGTCGGGAGGCAACGTGCCCAATGCGATTAAGTTGGCAGGCAGGTAACAGAACATCAGCGCGACACCGCGCAGTGCCTGCGGCACCAACAGCTCGGCAAAGCTCGCCTGGTTGGTGAGGCCCGCGGTAAGATACATCGCCACGGCAAAGAGGCCCATGCCGCACGCCAGCATGATGCGCAGATCGAGATTGCGGGCGATGTGGGTGGTGAATGGCGATACTGCCATCTGCGCAAGCCCCGTGACGACGACTGTCTCGCCGATCTGCAGACTGCTGTAGCCCCGCACTTGTGCGAGATAGAGCGGTATCAGATAGGTCGCGCCGTAGAGGCCGGTGCCGACTACAAAAGTGTAGAACGAGCCCAGCGCGAAATTGCGATTAGTAAAGGTCCGCAGATCGACGATCGGCTGGTGGTAGGTCAGCACCCGCCAGAAGAACAACACGGAGGCGACACTCGACACCACCACGGCGGCTAGAATCGTCTCGTCCGCGAGCCAGTCCCAGCGCGGGCCTTCTTCGAGCGCGTATTCGAGGCAGCCGAGAAACAGGGCCATCAGTACGAGCCCGCAGAGATCGAAATAGCGCAGCAGCGACCAATCGGGCTTGTCTATGTCGATAAGCCACCACACCATGACGGCGACAGCGATGCCGGGTACGATGTTGACCAAAAACAGCCAATGCCAGGAGAGGGTATCGGTCAGGAATCCGCCAATCGTCGGGCCCAACGTCGACGACAGGTTCAGGATCAGCGAGATCAACACCATCAATGTCGCCAGCTGCGGCCCGCGGAATTTCGTATAGAGGACAGGAAACACGGAGGGCGTAATGGCGCCGCCGCTAAACCCTTGCAGCGCGCGGTATAGGATCATCTGAGTGAGGCTGGTCGCGGTGGCACACAGCGCGCTCGCCGCAGTGAAGCCGAGTGTCGCCGATACGAACAGCACCCGGGTCGACAACAGCCGTGACAGCATTCCGGACAGCGGCACCATCACAACGTCCGCGATCAGGTAGGCCGTCTGCACCCAACTGATCTCGTCAGGGCTGGCCGACAGCCCGCCCTGGATCTGGGTCAACGAGCTGGTCACGATCTGGACGTCCATGATCGCCATGAAGAGGCCGAACACCATAGCGAGAATGCCGACCCAGTCTCGCACTGCCGGAGCTTGTGCCGGTGTTCCGGCCGGAGAGGGAGGGGCGGTTACCGGTTTGGGGGCCGCCGCTACCGAGCGGCGGGCAGCAATCCGCGCACGGCGGAGCGGCGAGGGAAGGGTCCAACTCATCGCGGTTCGGCCGGGTTTGGCGCTGCTGCCGCTTGTCCGGAGCTGATGGCGCCGCCGGTTTCGCGGGTGTTGATGGTCACCGTGACGGAAAGACCGGGACGCAGCAGCCCGCTCAGCGGGCTGTCGGCGGGGAGCGCAACCCGTACCGGAACGCGCTGAACGATCTTCGTGAAATTCCCGGTCGCGTTGTCCGGCGGCAGCAGGCTGAACTGGGCGCCGCTGCCGGGGGCGAAACTCTCGACCCGGCCTTCCAAGGTCTGATCCGGATATGCGTCGACCGACACCTCGGCAATTTGGCCGGGCCGCATCCGCGTCAGCTGGGTTTCCTTGAAATTCGCCGTGACGTAGAGACGCGACAGCGGCACCAGTGAGAGCAGCTGGGTCCCAGCCTTGACGTATTGGCCAACCTGGCCGGCGCGATTGCCCGCCACCCCCGATATCGGTGCCCTGATCACGGTGTTGTCGAGATCGTTCTTTGCCAGCCACAGATTGGCGCGCGCCTGCTGAAGCTTGGCTTCTTCCTCGCGTTGCTGTGAACGGAGCACCGCGAGCTGGTTCTGCTCGCCGGCCAACGCGGCGCGGCTTTTGGCGAGGGCCGCTTCGGCTTTGCGGGCGTCAGCTTCCGCCTGCTCAAAGCGCTGACGGCTGGCGAAATCGCTCGTCATCAGCGTGCTGTAGCGCTTGTAGTCCTGCTGCGCGCGGGCTAGATCGGCCTCGGTGGACCGCACGACTGCCGCTGCCTGGTCGATCATCGCCTGCTGCAGTTTGAGCCGGCTTTCATAGGTCGCGATCGTCGCTTCCTCGGTCGCGACCACCGCCTCCGCTTGGGCCAGCTTGGCCTTGAAATCGCGGTCGTCGATGACGAACAGGATTGCGCCATCGGCGACTTCCTGGTTGTCGGCGACCTTCACCTTCTTGATGTAGCCTTCGACCTTCGGGCTGATCACCGTGACGTCGCTCTGGATATACGCGTCATCGGTCGATTGCCGGAAACGCAGCACCTCCCACCAGTACCAGCCGCCCATGCCGGCGAGCGCCAGCACCAGAAGTGCCGCGGCGATAAAAACCTTGTTGCGCACCTAAACTAAACCGTTCAGTTCAGCCTTGCCGGAAGTTGAAATAACCAGTAGACGGTGTCAAGCAATGTCGTGTGGGCAGCATGGCAGGCATGATGGAGGGCGTCGTCGAGCACAACGAGCTGCCGGTCGGCAAGGCGGAGAGCATCCTCGCTGCGGCGAAGCGGACCTTCCTCGCCAGCGGCTTTGGTGCGGTCAGCATGGACGCAATCGCCCGCGAGGCGGGAGTGTCGAAGGCGACCGTTTACGCGCATTTCGCCGGCAAGGAGGAGCTCTTCGGCGCGGTGATCGGGCGGGAGTGCGGGCTCTACTTTGCCCGCTTCTCGGCAGGCGAGCTCGACCCCGTCAACGTTCGCGCGTCTCTGACTGTGTTGGGCCGCCGCTATCTCGAGCTCGTACTTTCACCCGAAGCCATCGCGTTGCACCGCATTATTCTGGGCGAGGTCACACGCTTCCCGGGGCTCGGGGAAGTATTCTGGCGCGCCGGACCCGAGCGGCAGCGCCTGCAGATCGAGGCCTTTCTACAGAGCGCGGTCGCTTCCGGCACCTTGCGTGTCCCGGACGCGCGCATCGCTGCCGAGCAATTCGTGTCGCTCGCGCGCGGCGAGATTCACCTGCGCCAGGTGCTGCGCCTAGAAGCAGAGGCCGGCCCGGTTGAAATTCACGCTGCGGTAGAAGCCGCGGTCGACACCTTCATTTGCGCTTTTGCAAGCCAGCCAGGCCTGGCCTCGCAACTGCGAGAGCGCCGTGTCCGTGCTACGGCCGGATCACCGGGCCGCGACTATCCGGAACCGTCGCCGACTTTTCCTTCCAGTCCTTCGACCACGGGGTCAGCGGCCGCGGTACCACGGCGCCGTCGACCCGGATCTCGTCCACCTGCTCGTTGAAGAAGCAGAGATAGCCTTTGATTTTGGGGCATTCGGGAATCGGGTCGGGATAGCTCCAGACGAGATCTCTGTACTGATTGTCGTTGATCTTGACCGAGTAGTAGCGCGCCTTGCCCTTGTAAGGGCAGCGAGTGACCGTCTCGCTCGGGACAAGCAGATCCATACGCACGTCTTCGGGCGGGATGTAGTAGCGGGTCGGAAGGCGTGTTTCGAAAAGAAACCGCGCCCTGCGCGTCTCGGCGACGACTTGGCCCCCGACGACCACTTGCACCGAGCGCGAGGAGTCCAACACGTCGACCCGCTTATAAGGATCGCGCGGATGTACGAAAATTTCTTCGTCCTCCTCATACCAGGCATCGACGCGGTTCCAATAAAAGGCGACAAAGTCCTTGATTGCCGCTACCTCCTCAAAGGGCTCGGGATATCCCCACACCGCGTTCTCCGACACCTTGTCGCCAACGGCGATCGTCCAATAGGAAGCGGTGCCCTTGTAGGGGCAGAAGGTGTGATGGTCGGTCGCCGTCATCCGATCCATCCGGACATCCGATCTCGGAAAGTAGTAGACCGGGAGGTGCCGCGTCTCGAAGAGGAGGTGGGCGTTCGTGCTGTCGGCGATGATCTCACCGTCAAATTTGATGCGCACCCGCCGCGGTGAGGGCTCGAACAAAATCTTGTAGTCGGGGTTCGTCTTGAAACCGGATTGCTGAGTTGGCGTCGCCATGATCGACTCCTTCTGGAGGGTCTGCTGCGAGCATGATCGCGAGCCGTCCCGACTGCAAGATCTGATAGACAGGCGGTGTTCATAGGTTCCGGGCCTGGCCCTCGGGGCCATCCCGGAATGCCTTTCATGAGTGCGAGCGGGGATTGCCCTGAGCCGGAGCCTGGAAGTAGTCGACGTCTGCGGGGCGCGGCCTCCAATCGGGGTTGCTCGGCCATTCTTTGGTGCGGCCGGACATCTCCTCCCCATAGCGCACCCGGAACAACAGGGTGCGTCGCGGGCCGTTCACATATTCATGCAATTCGCCGCGGGGATGGACGACGAACGACCCCGGCACGATCTCGATGGTGTCGGTGGGCGTGCGCATTTTGCCGCCGCCCTCGAAGCAGAAATAAATTTCGGTCGCATTGGGGTGGCAATGATAGGGGCTGGTCTGACCCGGTTCCCAGCAGGCGATTGTCACATCCCCTTCGCCGACGCGGCCGAGCACTCTTTCCATATGTTTCTTGGGATCGAAGGCCTGCTCGGCCTTCAGGTTGAAAACGTACATTTGTCCCTCCGCACACCGCGCTCTAGCCTTATGTTAGAGCGGCATTATGGGAGGAAGAGATGACGCAGGCGAGCCGCTTTCGAGATCTGCTGAAGCGAGACGCGATGGTAGTGGCACCGGGGGCTTTTGACTGCATCACCGCCAAGCTCATCGAACAGGCGGAGTTTGCCGCGGTCTACATGACCGGCGCCGGCACTGCAGCGACACTGGGATATCCCGATTTTGGCCTCGTCACGATGTCGGAGATGGTGGCCAACGCCGGGCGCATCGCCGCCGCGGTCGCATTGCCGGTCATCGCCGACGCCGATACCGGCTACGGCAACGAGCTCAATGTCTTTCGCACGGTTCGCGAATTCGAAAAGAGCGGGGTCGCCGGGATTCACATCGAAGACCAGGAATTCCCGAAGAAATGCGGCCATCTCGAAGGCAAGCAGGTGATCCCGCGTGAAGACTACACGGCCAAGATCCGCGCCGCTGCCGCCGCTCGCCGGGACCAGGACTTCATGATCATCGCGCGCACCGATTCCCGCGCCGTCGCCGGCTTCGAGGAAGCGATCACGCGCGCCAATGCGGCTATTGCCGCCGGGGCCGACATGGCCTTCGTCGAGGCGCCGCAGACCCGCGAAGAGGTCGCCGCCGTGCCACGTCTAGTCAACGGCCCCTGCCTCCTCAATGTTGTCCGAGGGGGCAAGACACCGAATCTCGATCTGCGCGAGGCCGAAGCGATGGGCTACAAGCTCGCGATCGTGCCGGGGCTCTTGATCAAGAGCGTGGTCGGGATTTGCGATCAGATGCTGGCCGAGCTGAAGGCGAGCCACCACCATCCGTTACCGGTGAAGGAGATCACCGTGCCGGAGATGTTCCGGCGTTTCGGCGCCGATGAATGGGACGCGCTGCGCGACCGCTTCCGCTCTGCCCCTGCGCCGCGCGTCGCGGCGGAGTAGCGGCAGAGTTTATCTTGCAAGCGTTGCGACCACAGCCCCGCCCCCACCCTAACCCTCCCCCGCATCTGGGGGAGGGAGGGGCCCGCGTAGCGCGAGGGTGGGGCCTCGCCGAGCGCGTCCTCTATCGCGACGGGCTGATCCTGGTCATCGACAAGCCGGCTGGGATTGCCGTGCATCCTGGGCCGGGCCGGGGTCCCAATCTCGAAAGCCGGTTTGACGAACTGCGCTTCGGCCTGCCGCACCCGCCGGCCCTCGCGCATCGCCTCGATCGCGATACCAGCGGCTGCCTGGTGCTGGGCCGCCATCCGAAAGCGCTGCGGCGGCTCGGCATCCTGTTCGCCGGCGGGCGAGTGGAAAAGGTCTATTGGGCCGTCGTCGAGGGCCGGCCGCCTGAAGCCAAAGGGCGCATCGAGACCGGCCTCAAAAAGCTGACCCGCGGCACCGGCTGGCATATGGTGGTGGATCCCGTCGGTCAGAAGGCGATCACCGACTATCGGGTTTGCGGTCTGGGAGACGGCCGCGCCTGGCTCGAATTGCGGCCACGCACTGGACGCACCCACCAGCTGCGCGTCCACTGCGCCGCGATTGGCTGCCCCGTCGTTGGCGATGCCGTCTATGGCAACCCGGCGAGTGGTGAGTCGCTCCAGCTCTACGCCCGTTCTATCACCTTGCCGCTCTACCCAGCGCGAGCGCCCCTGGAGATCACCGCCCCAGTGCCGCCGCATATGCGCGCCGCGCTGCAGCGATTAGGCCACCACGAGGTTGTAGCTTCATGATCCCGCGTTACAGCCGCCCCGAGATGACCAGGATCTGGTCGCCGGAGAACCGCTACCGGATCTGGTTCGAGATCGAGGCCCATGCCTGCGACGCTCAGGCGGCGCTCGGTATTATCCCCGAGAGCGCGGCGCGCGCCGTGTGGCAGCGCGGCAAGTTCGAGGTCGAGCGCATCGACGAGATCGAGCGCGAGACGCACCACGACGTCATCGCCTTTTTGACCAATCTCGCCGAGCATGTCGGACCTGAAGCGCGCTTTGTGCACCAAGGCATGACGTCGAGCGACGTGCTCGATACCTGCCTCGCAGTGCAACTCAAAGAGGCGGCCGACCTATTGCTGGCCGGCCTCGACGCATTGCTCGCGGTGCTGAAGCGCCGCGCCTTCGAGCACAAATTGACGCCGATGGTCGGGCGCAGCCACGGCATTCACGCCGAGCCGACGACGTTCGGATTGAAGCTCGCCGGGCATTATGCCGAGTTCGCCCGCGACCGCGCCCGGCTCCTCGCCGCGCGCAAGGAAGTCGCGACTTGCGCGATCTCGGGCGCGGTCGGGACCTTCGCCAATATCGACCCCCGGGTCGAGGCGCATGTCGCGAAAAAGCTCGGACTCGAACCCGAGCCGATCTCGACGCAGGTGATCCCGCGCGACCGGCACGCGCAGTTTTTCATGACCCTGGCGCTGATTGCTGCCGGGGTCGAGCGGCTCGCCACCGAAATCCGCCACCTGCAGCGCACCGAGGTGCGCGAGGCCGAGGAGTATTTCGCGCCGGGGCAGAAGGGCTCCTCGGCGATGCCCCACAAGCGCAATCCGGTGCTCGCCGAGAATTTGACCGGTCTCGCGCGGCTGGTCCGTTCGGCCGTGGTGCCGGCGCTCGAAGACGTGGCCCTATGGCACGAGCGCGACATCTCTCATTCCTCGGTCGAGCGGGTCATCGCGCCGGACACGACGATCGCGCTCGACTTCGCGCTGGCCCGGCTGACCGGGCTGATGGACCGGCTCGTCGTCTATCCCGCGCGAATGCGGCAGAACCTCGAATCCTTGGGCGGCCTTGTCGACTCTCAGCGCGTATTGCTCGCACTGACTCAGGCCGGGATGAGCCGTGAGGACGCCTATCGCACCGTCCAGCGCAGCGCAATGGCCGCCTGGGACGGCAAAGCCCGCTTCTCCGAACTCCTGAAGCAGGACCCGGAGATCACCCGGTTTCTCGAGCCACAAACCATAGACAGTCTGTTCGACCCCTCCTACCACCTCGAACACGTCGACACGATCTTCGCCCGCGTCTTTGGCTAAGATGATAGGATTACGCTTGGACGCTTGCTTTGCACGCGTTCTCGTAAAAACAAGCCGTTAATACCGGCAAATTCCCTGAATGCTCAGCGGCACCCTGCTCGTCCGCAGTCGCCCCTGCGGGGCTCATCAAACAAAGTCGTCACTTCAGCCTATCCACGCGTATCCGAACATGTGTCGCATAATCGACGTTCTGGAATTCACGCGTTTGCAGAGTGGACCAACGGCGGCGTTCAGTGAGAGCGACATCGAAATTAACCAACAAATAATTCGGTGCCTGATGAAAGTATTTCTTTACATTTGGAGAATTGCGAATGATTTCTCTTAAAACATGTGCAACGTGCGCAAAATTTTAACGATACTTTCGTCTACGCCGCTTTGTTTGTCTGCAATAGCGGGGTGGCTCTTGCTTTTGCTGCTGCCGCATATGCCCAAACCGCGCTTGCTCCTGCGTATCCTGCCACGCCGCAATTCGAGTGGCGTGCTAAAATCCTATTTTTAAATTGGCAAATATTTCGGATTTATGCTATTAACGACGCGCCAATTGACCGAATAGTTTCCGAGACTGGATCTCTAATCATCCTATCTGTGCAATTTTGGCAATCTTATATAACCAAAACAGCAGAAACAGCGGGCCATCCCGGTGCGCCCTGTTATCTCCTGTTTTCGTGGGACGGAATCGTGGAATATCAATCTCTTGGTCCTGATCCCTCGTTGCCTCGCGCGCGCGATGCGCGCGGGCGCTCTGCCGAGGAAAGCTGGACCGGCACGCGACCGCCCACTTTGTACGTCTTATGAATGCCTCTGAGCGCCAGCGAGTCAGTCCACGGGAGGATTAATGGACGATGGGCTTTCAATCAGTGGAGAGCGTGGCTCGCCATGCAGCTGACCAATGAAGAGAATGCGATGCTGGCGGGAGAGTTCGGTGCGGTGAGGCGCTGGGCGATCTCGCATCAGATCGCGGTCGGCGAGTTCTTCGACGCCGAAGATTTCGCGCCGGTGTCGCAGGCGCATATCATGGCCGACACCGAATCATTGGGCGAGGCCGGAGTGCGCTTTCTCGAGGGCCTCGCCGCTGCGCCCGAGGCGGAGCGGCGGGTGCGGGTGCCGACTATCACCGATCCGCGCGGGATCGATTTCGCGGTCTATCGCAGGCTCGGACAGACGCCCGAGATGGCGGCACTCGAGGAGCGAGCGATCGAGGCGCTGCGCGCCTTTGGCGTGATGATGACCGACACGTGCATCAACTACCAGACGATCATGGCGCCGGTCCGCGGCGAGCGTCTGGCTTACGGCGATACCGGGGTCGTCATCTATTCGAACAGCGTGCTGGGCGCCCGCAGCAATTTCGAGGGTGGGCCGTCGGCATTGGCGGCCGCGCTGACCGGCCGTACGCCGCGTTACGGGTATCATCTCGATCAATGCCGGCGCGGCACCCGGCGGTTTCGGCTCGGCGCCGCTCCAGACGATCTCAGCGAATGGGGGGCGGTGGGCGGCATTATTGGCGAGGCGTGCAGCTCGTATTGGGAGGTCCCGGTGATCGAAGGCATCGAGACCGTGCCCGACAGCGATGCGTTGAAACATTTCGGCGCAGCGCTGGCGAGCTTCGGGTCGGTGGCGCTGTTCCACATACCCGGCATCACCGCCGAGGAACCGGCCTTTGCCGGAGCGCCGGTGACGAGCATCGGCCGAGCCGAGATCGAGGCCTTTCTCGCGCGCTATGCCGCGCGCAATGACAAACTCGACGTCGTCGTCTTTACCGCACCGCAACTGTCGCTGTTCGAGATGGAGGCGGTGGCGCGCGCCCTCGACGGACGCCGGGTGCATCCCGATACAACCGTGATCGTCGGCACTTCGCCCGAGATCAAGCATGCCGCCGACCGGATGGGGCTGACGAGCCGCATCGAAGCCTCGGGCGCCGTCGTCGCGCAGGGGATCTGCTTTTACCAGAGCTACGCGCACGAAATGGCCGAGGCGAATGGCTGGACGCGCCTGATGACCAACTCCGCCAAGCTCGTCAACATCATCGGCGGCTATGGCTATCGGCCCACTTTGGCGAGCCTCGAACGCTGCGTCGATTCGGCTGTGGCCGGGCGGGTGCTCTAGTGCCGATCCTGCTGCATTGCCACAAGGGCGTCGGACCCGCGGTAACGGGAACGGCGCTCGTCGCCGCCGACAATTTTAGCGCCCGCTACGATCTCGACCGCACCAAAGGGGTCTTCACGCGCCCGAGCCACAAGCTCGTCGGACAGAGCTATGCCGACCGCATCCTTGTCCTCGACACCGCCAAAGGCGGCGTCGCGACCGCCTGGATGTTGCATGAGATGGCCGCGCGCGGCATCGTCCCGCGGGCACTGATCTTCAACCGGGTCAACCCGATCCTCGCGCAAGGCGCCGCTTTTGGCACTGTCACGCTGGTCGACCGCTTCGAGGGCAATGTTACGCAGCTTTTTCGAACCGGCGATGAGCTACGTGTCGATCCTTCGGCTGGTCTCGTCGAGATCCTCAATCGGGACAGCTGAAACCCCATATACGGGTCGTGTGAGCCCGGAGGGACACGATGTCGACGACCTACCGCTATGTGCTCCCCGTCGAGCAGACCGAGTGGAAATTCGACGGCAACACCGAGACATTCTTTACTTGGGAATATGACGAGCCGCGTGAGGCGCTGTTGCAACTCTATGCCAAAGGCAAGAAACAGCAATGGGACGCCGCCGAGCGGATCGACTGGTCGCTCGACCTCGATCCGGAAAACCCGATGATGCTCGACGACCGGGTCATCCAGATTTATGGCACAGATATCTGGAATCGGATGACCGAGAAAGAGCATTGCCGAGTTCGGCATCACCTGCAGGCCTCGCAGATCTCGCAATTCATGCATGGCGAGCAGGGAGCGCTGATTGCGACCGCCAAGATCGTGCAGACGGTCCCGGATCTCGACTCAAAGTTCTATGCCGCGACGCAGGTCATGGACGAGGCACGGCATGTCGAGGCCTATTCGCGGCTGCTGCACGAGAAGTTCGAGCTCGCCTATCCGATCACCCCGGGTCTGAAGGCGCTGCTCGAAGACGGGCTCAGCGACAGCCGTTGGGACATGACCTATCTGACGATGCAGATCCTGATCGAGGGTCTCGCATTGGCCGCGTTCCAGCGCATCCGCGACCAGTCGAAAAATCCGCTCGCCTCGGCGGTCAACGCTTATGTGATGCAGGACGAGGCACGCCATGTCGCGTTCGGCCGCTTGGCGTTGCGCGACTTCTACCCGCAGCTCACCGACGCCGAGCGCAAGGAGCGGGAGGATTTCGCCGTCACCGCCTGCTGGCATATGCGCGACCGGTTCAACCAGCGGGAGGTGTGGGAGCGTCTCGGCCTGCCGGTCGAGGAATGCCTCGCGATCGTCGATCAGTCCGAGGCGATGAGGGTCTTTCGCAGCCGTATCTTCAGCCGCATCGTCCCGACCGTCAAAGATATCGGCCTGTGGGGGCCGCAGGTGCAGGAAGCCTTCGCGGCGATGGGCGCAATCGAATTCGCCAGTGTCGACGCCGGCGCCTTATTGGAGAACGACGCCCGCGTTGCCGAGGACTTCGACACACGAATGCGAGCGCGCGACGCCGCTTCCGCCATCGCATAAGGCAGTCGTTGCTCCAGGTCGTGCGTGCTTCGAGACTCGCCCTTTCGGCGCTCTTCAGTAGCATGAGGTAGCATTGTTGATAGCGTCAGGAAAATTTTTCATTCTGAGGCGACGGCGAAGCGGGCATCTCGAAGGACGCACCGCATCAGTCCAGCTAATACGGGTGCAGGCGGCATGAAGTTCGGCGAGGTCCCTGTTGTCGAAGCCGAGGGGGCGATCCTTGCCCACAGCCTGAAGCTCGGGACGGCCGCTCTGAAGAAAGCGCGAGTGCTGTCGCGTGCCGATGTCGAGCTGATCGCTGCCGCAGGCCTGACACGGATCGTGGTCGCCCGGCTCGAAGACGGCGATATCGGCGAGGACGAAGCCGCCCGCCGCGTCGCCATGGCCGCAGCGGGGGCGGAGATCGAGGTGGCGGCCCCGTTTACCGGCCGAGCCGACCTTTTCGCCAAGGCGCGCGGACTTCTGGTTTTCGATCCCGGACGGCTCGACCGGCTCAACCTCGTCGATGAGGCCGTGACGCTCGGCACCCTGCCGCCATTTGCCGTGGTCGAGCCCAAGCAGATGGTCGCTACCGTTAAGATCATTCCATTCGCCGCACCGGAGACGGCGGTCGCGCGCTGCATCGAGGCCGCCGCCGCGGACGGATCACTGCTGCGCGTCGCACCCTTCGTGCGGCGTTCCGTCGGGCTCGTGCAGACACGGCTGCCTGGGCTGAAGGAGAGCGTTCTCGACAAGACCCGGCAGGTGACCGAGGCCAGACTCGCCGCGCTCGGCTGTCACCTCGTCTTTGAGGAGCGTTGCGCGCATGCTACGGCTGAGCTCGCAGCACTGATCCGCGACGCGCTCGGCCACGGCATCGGCATCCTGCTGATCCACGGCGCCTCGGCGATCCTCGACCGGCGCGACGTCATCCCCGCCGCGATCGTCGCTGCCGGCGGCAGGATCGATCACTTCGGGATGCCGGTCGATCCGGGTAACCTGCTCCTCCTTGGCCATGTCGGGGAGCGGGTCGTGCTCGGTCTTCCCGGTTGTGCCCGCTCGCCCAAGGTCAACGGCTTCGACTGGGTTCTCGAACGGCTCGTTGCCGGGCTGCTGGTCGGGTCCGCCGAGATCATGCGCATGGGCAGCGGCGGTCTTCTCGCCGAGATCCCGTCGCGGCCGCTGCCGCGCGCCGATGCGACACCCGAGCGCGAGGGCAGAGCAGAGCGCAAGACGCAGCCGCAAGGACCTCGGATCGGTGCCGTGTTGCTGGCGGCTGGGCAATCGCGGCGAATGGGCGGTCCAAACAAATTGCTGGCCGAGCTCGACGGCGTTCCGATGGTCGCGCATGTTGCCCGAAGGCTACTTGCATCGCGGGCCCGTCCGATTGTCGCGGTGCTGGGCAACCAGGCCGAAGCGGTCGACACCACGCTCGGTAAATTGCCGGTTGAAAGGGTGCGCAACCTGGATTTCGCCGACGGCCTGTCGACCTCGTTGAGGCGAGGCATTGCCGCGCTGCCGCCCGATCTCGAGGGCGCGTTGATCTGCCTTGGCGACATGCCGCTGATTTCGGGCCGGCATGTCGACCGCCTGATCGCAGCGTTCAACCCGCTCGAAGGGCGGGCGATCATTGTCCCGACCCGACGCGGCAAACGCGGCAACCCCGTGCTGTGGGCGAAACGATTCTTCCCGGCGATGTCCGAGCTTGCCGGCGATGTCGGAGCCAAGCACCTGATCGGCGAGCACGCCGAGCTGGTCGCCGAAGTCGAGATGGAAGACGACGCCATCTTTGTCGATATCGACACGCCCGAGGCGCTCGATACTCTGAGGGAGAAGAGGAAACCAGCTGTGGATACAGCCTGCTAAGGGAAGAGAGCGAGATGGAAGGCGTCCGTGATCCGGTCCCGTTCCGGGCTTATCAGCCGGGGACACAGCCGCCCTATGATGCGCCTGCCTATGGCAGCACTCACAAGCGCCATCCGCAGGAAAGCCTGGTGCGGCTGCCGCATACCATCACCGAAACTACCGGCCCCCGCTTTAACCCTGCGCATTTCCCTTCGATCGCCGATTTATCGGTGGTCGATGGCAAGGCGGCGCTCGGCGAACGCATTATCGTCCATGGCCGCATCACCGACGAAGATGACCGGCCGATCCCCCAGACGATCGTAGAGATCTGGCAAGCCAACGCTGCCGGCCGCTATCAACATCCGGGGGACCAGCACGACGCGCCGATCGACCCTAATTTCCGGGGCGAAGGCCGGGTCTTCACCGATGAAGACGGCTGGTACCGGTTCACCTCGATCAAGCCGGGCGCCTATCCCTGGCGCAATCACCACAATGCCTGGCGGCCGAATCACATCCATTACTCGTTCTTCGGGTCCGGCTTTGGCGCGCGACTGATCACGCAAATGTATTTTCCAGGCGACCCCTTGCTCGAACTCGACCCGATCTTCCTGTCGATCCCGGACGAGGCGGCGCGCAACCGCCTCGTCTGCAAACTCGACATGAGTGTCACCGAGCCCGAATGGGCGCTCGGCTATCGGTTCGATGTCGTGTTGCGCGGCCGCGAAGCGACACCGATGGAGGGCTGACAGTGGCGGCGGTCACCAGCAGCCAGACCATCGGGCCCTTCTGGCATCTGATCGAGCACGCCGAGTGGGCCGACCTGACCCGCTTCGGCGCCACCGGCACTCGGATCACACTGACCGGTTCGGTGCTTGACGGCGACGGCAACCCGGTAACCGATGCTGCCGTCGAGCTGTGGCAAGCCGATCCGCCCGCCGATGATCGATTTCCGGGTTTCGGCCGGTGCCGCACCGACGCGGAAGGAAAATTCCGCTTCACCACATTAAAGCCTGGGCCGTTGCCGGGCCGCGGCAATGCCCAGCAGGCACCGCACTTCGCCATCACCCTACATGCCCGCGGCCTGCTTAAGCATCTCGTGACGCGCGCCTATTTCGCTGACGACCCGTTGAACGAGACCGACCCGCTATTGTCCTCGATCGACGATCCGAAGCGCCGCGCGACGCTGATCGCCAGGTCCGATGGCGCGGATCGATGGTGGATCGACATCCGGATGCAGCGCGGCCCCGGTGCTGAAACCGAAACGGTCTTCCTGGACGTGTGAGATGGTCCGCCGGTCCGCAGCCGGGTTCGGGTTCTCACCGCATCGCGTTGTGAATCAAATAGTCGGCGTAATCTGTCGGCTTCAGCTTGATCTCCGCGCGGTCGCTCTCGCCGGCTAAAGCTCGTGTGACCACGATATGGTTCTCGACCCGAGCCGGAGTAAGCCGGAACACTCCGACGGCTCCCTTTAGCTTGGGGTAGAGGTTCGGATCGATCATCTTTTCCTTACGGACGAGCCGGTCGAGCGCCTCCTCCTGGTCGAGGCCCTCGACCTCCCTCTTGCGCACGATGGTCCAGTCCGATTCTCCGGCCCAGCCAGCGGCAGCGAGGGTCTTGGGATCGCCATCGGCCACCCCGACTTTGTAGACGTTCTTGCCAAGCCCGACGTCGGATGCCCAGCGGCCCAGCTTGGCGCTGCGAGCAACGTAAAGAATGCCCATCTCCTCCCTCCGAGTGCCTTCCGCCAGGGAATAGCAGCAAGTGCTTAACCGTTGAATCGGTGTCTTTGCCTCGCAGTCCAAAAACCGGAAGTGTCCAATGCCGATGCTGATTGGAGCCGCCACCGCCGCGACGACCTTGCTGAGCATGGCGTTGGGCCAGATCAATACCGGCTTCGAGGCGTTCGGCGTACTTCTCGCGGCAGCGGTCTTGATGACCTTGCGGCCAGAATAGCGGCCCGCGAAAATCCAAAGCAGCTGCTGCGCTAGTTCGTCGCAGCAAGCCAACGTTGCGGTCGGGCAAGCCTTTAGGCTGTCTACTGCCCGCCTCGTCCCCACAGTCGCCAAGTGGACATTAAGGAATACGCTTTGTTAAGCTGCCCTCCCTAAGCCTGGGCCAAGGCAAGGGGGCGGGGGGCATCAGGAATGCGGCGATGTTTTGCGGCGGCAGTATGGGGTTTTGTCCTTAGTTTTGCAGTTTTTACAAGTGCTCCGGCGGATGCGATTGGACTCGATCCGGCTTTTAACCAGGACTTGCTCGGGGCGGAGCGGGCGATGGGGGCGGTTGTCTGGAACCATGGCCGCTCGATCAACGATGAAGATGCCGAGTCGCCCACGCCGCCTTATCTTCGTGTGTTGCGCGACTCAGGCTGGGACGTTCTGCGCTTCGACCGGCTCCGCGAAGGCGACACGCTGAGCGCCAGCACGCGCCGGCTCGTCGAGCAGGTGGAGCGGCTAAGACATGAAGGCTATCGGCGGATCGTGCTTGCCGGGCAATCCTTTGGCGCGTTCCTGGCGTTGATGGCGGCCGACGCCTCAGAGGATGTGGATGCGGTCGTAGCGACCTCGCCGGCGGCTTTCGGCAGCTTCGACGAGTTTTACGATACGTGGAGGTTGAATGCGATCCGGCTCTATCCCTTGCTCGAGCGGATCAAGCGAGCGCGGGTCATGCTGTTCTTTTTTCATGGTGACGATTTCGACCCTGGGGGACGCGGCGAGCGGTCGCACGCCATCCTGGCCGAGCGTCAGATCGGCTTTAGCGTCGTCGATCAACCAGCCTTTCTGACTGGACACTGGGCATCATCGAGCGGTCTGTTTCTGCGTCGTTTCGGCACCTGCATCCGCGACTTCATCGGTGACGATAAGCTCGAAGGCGAGCGCATTTGCGCGCCCGAATGGGGAGAGGTACCGAGCGCCGAACTCCGCCTGCCCGATGAGTTGGTCCATCCAAATCCCGCAAAGCATACAGCCGCATTAGCTAGCGG